>Ga0073928_10004083_pt1 | contig 22118 bp, 17 predicted proteins | sample PaiPotPPA55metaG_FD_76969 | JGI IMG/M metagenome (GOLD analysis project Ga0073928, IMG submission 76969) | Iron sulfur acid spring bacterial and archeal communities from Banff, Canada, to study Microbial Dark Matter (Phase II) - Paint Pots PPA... ...
CATTTTTACGCCCAAACAAATCGCATAACTGCCGCACGCATTCCGTCCCCTGTGCAATCCCGCCGCTCGCCAACGCAGCAGCCAGCGGTCCTTCCTCCCCACCCGTAAGACAAATCAATCCTGCGTGCAATCCAACAAGCTCTTCCCGCTCGATGTGCCCCTCGCCCTTGCGCGCCGACCGCAACTTCATCCGCGTAATCAACCGGCACACATTCTGGTAGCCCTCGCGCGATTTCACCAGCAACGGATACCGCCAACCGAAAGCGGAACTCACTTCCGCTCCGATATGCGCCTTCACAGAGCTTTTATTCGCTGCCAGATGAAAGCGCGGCGCTCCGTAAACGCCGTCACGGTCCAGCACGGCCATCGCGGACATCCCGTGCGCTTTACAAGCCGCTGCCAGCTCTTCGGGTATGGATGCCCCTTCCAGAAAACTAAATGCCGATCGCGCGTGAAGTTCCGTGTACATCAGTCATACACTCCGCGCAGGAACCATTCCTGTCGCAGCTCGTCGTAATAAATGCGATAGAGTCCCTGCTCCGGCCATTCACCGCGCTTTTGCTCATTCCCCTTTTGCGCCGATGGAAATGCAATCGCCAAATCCCATTCGTGCTGATACCACGCATCTTCTTGCCACCAATCTCCCGAGCTGCGCCACGGCCCCGACGCCGCCACAACTTCGCCGCGCGTGCCAAGCAAATACACTCTCGCCGGCTGCTCGTCGCGCACTTCCACCCGAACTGCCTGCGCCGGCCGCATTACACGAAATCCAGTAACGGCCGCGCGCGATTCAGATGTTTCTTTAACTTTCGACTCGCACTTCTCCCGTCGTTTATTTTGTTCACTCGCGACAACAAACTGCTTCATCCGAAAACTCTCCGGCCGATGGCTGTCCACCAATTCCGCGCAGCCCAAATTCCCTTCCCCTACCAATTTTCCCAACCGCGCAATCGTCACTTCCAATTTCTCCGGGTCCGGCCCGCACGGCACAAACAATCCGTTTTGCGCCACGCGCGGCGCCGCTGCATCCGCCGTCATATAAATTTTCTGGATCGGTGCTGCCGGAGGATCGCCTTGCAATTGCAGCCGCAGCAATTTCAGCAGCGTCTTCGAATTTCGCATTGGCACCGGCAGCGTCAGCACTTTCTCGTAGTGCTTCGCACTCGGTTTCGTTCGCACATCCTCCTTCAACGTCTGGAAATCTTTTTCAAACGAAGGCTGCAATTCGAATCGAACGCGCACCGCGCGCACCGCAAGCGCCCGCGCCTCCAACCGCGCGCAAAGCTGGTCCAGCAACCGTCCCAGCAAAAACGATAGCGGCTCCAGTTCTTCTACTGCGTCATCCAGTTCCATCTCCTCCACAAAACGGGAAGATGCTTGCGCCAGCACCAGCGAACGCTGCCTGACGCCGCGCGCCAATTCGCTCAGCCGCACGCCTACTTGCCCCAAGCGTTCCGAAAGCTGCAGCACTGGCAGCGCCGCTAACGCCTGCAGCGTTTCCACTCCCCAACGCTCCACAATTTCTAGGGTTTCTGTTTCCGTGGTAAGCACACCGACCGGCAAAGCGCCTAAACGCTGTCGCTCTTCGCCTGCGGGAATAATCGTGATTCCAGGAAAACCGCGCGCCGCGTGAATCGCCACTTCCATGTTTTCAGCAACCGCTACACGCGCGGCCAAACCAATGGCCGCAATGCGTCGCGCCAATTCCTGCGCAATATTTTCGTCAGTGCCGAATAAAGAGGCTAGCCCCTCGAGATCGAGCACGATTGTGTCCGGCGCGGTGTCTTCGACGCGTGGCGACACGCTCCACGCCGCGTCCAGCAAGGCTGCATGCGCTGCCTTTTCCTGTGCTTCCGACCGCATGCAAATCTGCACATTCCCAAACTGCGCGACTTGCGCCTTGGTCATACCTAACTGAATTCCCGCTTCGAACGCCCCCGGATTTGCCGCGACTACGCTCCACAATGGGAGTGCGCCTCCAAGCAAAGCCAGCGGCCCCTCTCCAAGCGCGCGCTGACCGCGCACCACCGCCTGGACCAAAAAGTCCGCAATATAAACGCAAGCAAATCCCATAAAAATCTAAATCGATCGGCATTCTGCGTAGCGCTGGCTTCCAGCCGGCGCTCGTATCCGTCATCGAGATCTCCAAACTGTCTCCGTCTCAAACATTTCGCGACCAGTGCTCTGTTCCATGGCCATTTTTGACTGTGCTCCTGCTCGAATATCAATCACCTGCTGCTCCGGTATCTGTATGCGCGACCGCACCAAATCAGAGCGCACGGAAAATCCGCGCAGCAGCTTCGCAAACGGATAGAAGTTTGACCTCTCGGAAGCCTCCGCCCACTTCGCTTCCCCTGCTTCCAATCGCAATACCAACGACGCGCACGTCTTCGCATTCGACTCTTGCTCGATCATCAGCAAAATCGTTGGCGTGTCTTCCACCGCGCGTCGAAACCGAAACCAGGCATTCAATGGCACTTGGCGCACCGTGCGCGTCGGCACATCGCTCAAGTCCACCGCCACCATCCCAAACCCGCCAGCCTGAATCAGCAAATCCATAGCACGTAGCGACTGGTCGATATTTTGACAACGCACCCAGAGCAATTTTTCGAGCGCAATTCCCGCCGCATTCCCTGTCAGCGGATCGAAACTGTCGCGCGCGTCCACCAACGCGCACACTTCTCCGTCCGCCGTTCGCGATGCCAAAGCCGAAAGCAGCAAACTGGTCCGCCCCGAACACGCCGCCCCGCAAATTTCCGTCATGGCCCCGCGCGGCAATCCCCCCACCAGCGCATCCATTTCCGGAATGCCTGTGGACACCAATTCGAACGCATTGCGATCTCGATACGAAAAAGGCGAGGCAACCCGTCCGCGCAAATCCGCTTCGATTTTAGAGCGTAGGGTAGCGAGTGAACTGGCAGCCATGGGTGTGTGCGGCGAGCGGCGAGGGACGGGGGTGCTTCGCTTTTGTTTCGCCTTGCCCGATTCTCCGCAAATCCTCCGATCATGTCAAGCACTCGATAAGCGCAAAATTCTGAAATCGTGCCCAGAATGGGGCGCAGCAATGCTGCGCCCCTACCCTTTGCCTGCGCGCTCGTAAGGTCCGCCTCGTATCTCAAAGCATCTAAAGGCCATGGCGAAGCGAGTTGTCGATAAGCCGCGGTCGCTGATCCCCATGAATCCGACGCTTGAGACGCTGCGGCAGGCGGCGATGAATTGCAAAGCTTGCGACCTTTGGCGCACTGGCACGCAGACCGTTTTTGGCGCCGGCGCCGCGCATCCCAAAATCATGTTTGTGGGCGAGCAGCCTGGTAATCAGGAAGATCTGGGCGGCAAGCCGTTCGTCGGTCCCGCGGGGAAATTATTGGATTCCGCGCTCGAAGAAGCCGGCATCGACCGCAGCAAAACGTATGTCACCAATGCCGTAAAACATTTTAAGTGGGAGCCACGCGGCAAGCGCCGCATCCACAAAAAACCGAATGCAGCGGAAATTGCTGCTTGCCGTCCCTGGCTTGACGCCGAAATTTCCGTGCTAAAACCGCAAGTGATCGTTTGCTTGGGAGCAACCGCCGCGCAAGCCTTACTTGGCCGCGATTTTCGCGTTACGCAGCATCGCGGCGAGCTGATGAAATCGACGCTCGCGCCGTTCATCATGGCCACCGTGCATCCCTCTTCCATTCTGCGCGCGCCTGACGACGAAACGCGCCATGCGGAAATGCAGCGCTTCATTGAGGATCTAAAACAGCTCGCAAGGTTCGCGTGAAGGCAGGGATTTTCACCGAGGAACGGGGGTTGCTCGCCAAGACCCGAAGAAAAAGCCGCAGGGCTCCGCGGACTCCGCCCTGCGCTACAGGGCCGCGCTGCAGGGCCGCGCTAGATGCGCCGCTATACGTGAGAACCGTATGGTGAAAACTTCTGGGGACATTCGTATTGGGATTTCCGGATGGCGTTACAAGGGGTGGCGGGGCGTTTTCTATCCGAAGGGTGTGCCGCAGCGGCGCGAACTTGAATATGCCGCGAGCATATTTCCGTCCGTTGAAATCAACGGAACATTTTATTCGCTGCAACGGCCGGAAAGCTTTGACACGTGGGCTGCAGCCACGCCCGACGATTTTGTTTTTGCGGTGAAAGGTTCGCGCTTCATTACGCACATGAAGAAGTTAAAGGATTGTGAGACTTTGCTGGCTAATTTCTTTGCTTCCGGTGTTTTCCGGCTTGGTCACAAGCTGGGCCCCATTCTTTGGCAGCTTCCGCCAAATCTTGGATTTGACGCGAAGCGCCTTGAGACTTTTTTCAAGTTGCTTCCACGTGATACCAAAACAGCCGCGCGCCTGGCCAGCCATCATGACCATCGGCTGGATAATCGCGCCGATCTTCGCCAACGCGTGAAAATGCCGATTCGTCACGCGCTGGAAATTCGCCACGAGAGTTTTCGCGTTCCCGAGTTCATTCATCTTTTGCGGGAGCACGATATTGCGCTGGTCTGCGCGGATACAGTCGATTGGCCGCGCTTGATGGATCTCACTTCCGACTTTGTCTATGTGCGCCTGCACGGATCGGAAGAGCTCTACGTCAGCGGCTACGAAGACGTCGACATCGACGCATGGGCGTGCCGCGTTGTGGCATGGGCCACTGGCAACGAACCGAGCGATGCGGAGTGCGTGATTCCCAAGCCCGCCGCGAAACGAAAAGCGCGCGACGTCTACGTGTATTTCGACAATGACGCGAAAGTGCGCGCACCCTTTGACGCGCAAGCTTTGATGAAGCGCGTGAACGAACTGCTAAACAGAGATACGCCATCTTCATTTCGCGACGGACAGCAGCGATTTCGAGCGAATGCGGCTGGCCAACGCTGATGCTTTTGAATTGACCCAGAGCAGTTAAGCAAGCTGGTGCAGTGCTATACTCCGCCGAAGAGAGCTTTTGTTTTCTTTGGAGGTGTGCATGGCTACTGCGCCGGTCAAGAATCCAGGCTTTCCGGGGCCTCCCAAATTCGCGAGCGTTGAAGAGGAGCGGCGGCATCGCAAAGAGCGGCTGGCAGCTTCCTTTCGTTTGTTCTCCAAATTTGGTTTCGATGAGGGCGTTACCGGCCACATCACCGCGCGCGATCCGGAGCAGCCGGATCATTTCTGGGTGAATCCGTTTGGCGTGCATTTCAGCCAGATTCGCGTCTCCGACCTGATGCTTGTGAACGCGAAGGGCGAAGTGGTGGAAGGCAAGCATCCGCTGAATGGCGCGGCGTTTGCGATTCACTCCAGCGTGCACCACGCGCGGCCGGATGTGATTGCGGCGGCGCATTCGCATTCGTTGCACGGCAAAGCATGGTCTTCGCTTGGGCGGCTGCTCGATCCCATAACGCAGGACGCTTGCGCATTTTTCGAGGACCACGTGGTGTTCGACGATTTCACTGGCGTCGTCTACGACACGAGTGAAGGCGAGCGCATCGCGCGTACGCTCGGCGCGCGCAAGGCGGCGATCTTGCGCAATCATGGCTTGCTCACCGTGGGCGAGACGGTGGACGAGGCGGTGTGGTGGTTCATCACTATGGACCGGAGCTGCCAGGCGCAACTCTTGGCGGAAGCGGCCGGCAAACCGATTGCGATCGACAAAGAAAACGCTTTGGTCACGCGGGGCCAAGTTGGAACGCACATGGCGGGATGGTTCCAGTTTCAACCACTGTGGCAACGAATCACCCGCGAACAGCCGGACCTTTTTGACTAAACCCTAGTTGCCGATTTTCTGAATCGCGTGATGCTCGATTTCGGCAATGTCGTCTGACACCCATCGCTACTTCGACCCTAAGAAAAATTCGGCCATGCTGGTGGCGTTTTTTGCGCCGCCCGGCCAGTGATTTTCATCGAGGCCGAGCGCTTCCAGCATCAGGCGCAGCGTGCTTTCGTGGTGAAACAGGACGATTGAGCGGTAGGCAGGCTTCATTTTTGAGCTGACAAGAACCGTTGCTACGCGGCCGCCGCCCCAATGCCCTGCTCCATCGCTTTCGTCGTCGTTGGAGGCTTCGTCGTAGGTAATCACCAAGAGGCCGGTGTCTTCAAATACTTTGCTGGCGAGGAGCGGACTCATAATATTTTTGAGCCAGTCGTCGGCTTGCTTTAATGCGTTTGCGTCGCCGCAGTGCGCGGCTCCTTGATTGCGCCCGTTGCTACCTTTGATGCTGTGGCCGTCGTCGTAGAGATTGGGAACGAAGAAGGTGTAATTGGCGAGCCGGTTTTGCGCCAAGTCATCGGAGAATTGAGAAAATGGGGCGAGGTTGGCGCGCTCTGCCGGGGAAATATCTTTCTCAAAATACGCGAGGGGGTTGTGGCGCTTTACGTATCCGGTGCTGTCGATATTTCCGCCCATGTATCCCGGCCCCGGGAAGCCTTCGACGTAGGCGCGCCAGGTTTTTCCATTTTGCTTCAGCTCGCGAATCACATTGTCCACATCAACAGCATCGGTGCGGAAGTCGCCCATTCGCCCCTTGGAAATGGCTTGGCCGGTGGTGAGGACAAAATAATTGCTGATGGAGGGATGCCCATTGGCGTAGTAGGAAGTCGCCACGCCGTACTTGGCGGCCAAGCCGTTCAGGAACGGCATTGTCGAATTGCCGATGACGCAACTGAAGTCCTGATTTTCTTCGACTACGATGAAGACGTGATCGAAGTGCGGCACTTGGGCGCGGGAAATTGTGCAGCAGATTAGCAACGCAAAGGCTGCCGTAATTCCTCTCGCGATTCCCCTCATTGGTCTGTTCCTTCGGCTTGTAATATGAGCTCCTCGTTGACTAGTGACACGAATCGGAAAGATCAGGAAGAGTATCCAAATCGATTTCTTGTGAGTCGCTGACTTCGCTGCGTATTGGGGTCTGTTGTAATGGGCGCTCGGGACAATGCGGGATGTATTGGCTGACTGGTTGCTGAGAGTGCTTCTCGAAATAGTTTTTGAGGCCGTTGAGGGTCCAGTCGTCCTTGAATCCGTAATACTTCATTTCTTTGTACGCTTCTTCTTTGGATTTTCCTTTGTAATACATTTCGTAAAGGCCGGCGATTAGCATGGCGCGGTCGCGGCCGAGATCGCAGTGAAAGTAAATGGGGTGATAGCGCTTGTCGCGCAGAAGGCAGAGGACCGCGTTTACGTGTTTTTCGGACGGAGTCATGGGCGACGCGTTGATTGTGCCGGTTAGCAGGGTCATACCGTATTTTTTAGCTTTTCGTTTCTCTCCGGCATTGAGCCACGGAAAAAGTCTCAGCTCCACGATGTACTTGACGCCTTTTGATTGGAGGAATTCGTAGTCGGCATCGGTTTTTGGTTTCGATCCTTTGTAGATGCCTTCGTCCAATTCCTGAAAACGAACGATGTACGTGCCCGGCTCGGGATGAATGTGCCGAATGTCGGGAGCGTTCGCTCGGAGGGGCGACTGTGCGGCGGAGCGGCATCCGATGATCGCCAGCGCTGTGAGAACGAGGAGAACGTTTCGATTTCGCATCGAGAATTTGGCGCTTACCTGCCCGTGGTGACTATCGAGAGCATGTCCGCGAGGCGCGGGTGCAGGAGCGGCTCGCCGCCGAAGAAGCTGATGTAGCGGATGTCGCGCTTGCGGAGAATATCGAGCGCGCGGCTGAATTGATCGGCGTCGATCCAGCGAAGATTGCTGGAGCCGACCTTGCCTCGGGCGAAGTTGCAGAAGTCGCAGGCGGCGTTGCACGCGTTGGTTACCGCGACGTTGCAGAGCGCGGGGCCGCCGCGGGCGATCAGGCGCAGCATGTCCCAAGTCTTGGAGGCGAAATTGGTCACAGTGAAAGAGCCGGTGCTGGGAGAGCACAGACAGAACCCGCTCGTTGGAGCGGCAGGGATTAGACTCCTGTGGCGGACGGAAGGGCGGCACAGCGATGACTGATACTGATAGCGAAGGGCAGAAACGGAAGGGTGGCGCCCCACACGCCCGGGTTTTGTATGGATGTGAATACAAAGGGGTTCCGGGAAAAGGGATTTGTAAGTTTATGAAAATAAAGGGCGAGCAAACTCGACGGCTGGGGCGGGTAACGTCTGCTACAGGGTAGGCCCCCACACCCCGGTGTTTTGCGTAAAAGCGGATTCTAAAGGACTTGCAGGCGGAATTGGCGTAAAAGCGGATTCTAAAGGGGTTGCGGCGGTTACAAGCGAGGTTTGATTGAGATAACACGAGGAACGGTACCACAGAATTGTACGTATGTCAATAGTAAACTTGTAAGTTGAAGATTGCGAGTGGGTTAGAGCGGGATCACCGTGTTCGGAGAAAGGCAAAAACCTGAGGCCCAAAATGCGGGCCGTTGGAGGCTCAGGGTGAACCTGAGCTACAGAGTGTAGTAGCTGACGAGGTAAAAATTCGTTTTTTGGGTTCGGTAGGTTGCTGCTCCTCTTCAGCAAAATGCGCTGGCATGCTCGTGATCTCGTAGGCTTGGGGAAATTTGAGGAATTAGGGAAGACAGAAGCGCGGTCCTCGTTTCGGGAGAAGCCGCGCTTCTTACATCACTCCTGGAGGGTTCTACGCGAGGGCAGAACGAAGGACGTGCTCATCCGGCCCACGGCCCGCGCAGCATCCGGCGAGTTTACCGTCAACCACAACGGCAGGGACACTTCGGACACCATATTGTTTGGCCTTGGAAGCCACTTCGGACTTCTGCATATCGTGAATCACTACCTCGTGCGAAGCCCCCGCAAGGCGCTTGACCGTGTCGATTGTCTCTTTGCAGGTTGAACATCCCGCGCTGAATAGTTCAATTTTCTTTTTTGTAGCCATAGTGTTTTTCTCCTTTTAAGTTCATCAAACTTCTGCTCTTTGGCATTCGGGGCAGGTTGCTGCTTCGCGGATCGGCCAAGCATTCCATACCGAACCGATAACTAGCAGCCCGAGTGCACCATACATGGCGAGCTTAGACTCCCATGCAAACTTACCCAACAGGACGGCAATTCCTGCGATCGCCCCGAGCACAAAAGGACCGTACCCGCGGCGATTGTTTGCCCTGAACGCTAGTGCTGCCACCGCGATAACGAGAAACGCAGCGGTCAACGGGAGTAGGTAGGCCGCTGAGATCAGAAAGCCGAGACCGATCGATGACAGCAATCCTGCGTAGGCCGGCCAGCAAAGAGGGCAAGCGAGCTTGGGCAGTATCGAAACACCGACGCCGGGTAATGCCAGTAATCCGTGTTTCCATCTACTGTTCACGTGGTCTCCCGGTCAAGACTGTCAAGGATCGGGCATTCGGAGACTGGAGCGCACCCGTCGCAGACTCTGGTCAGCTTCTGTAAGGTCTTCTTCATTGATTCCAGACTCTCGATCTTCTCTTGTATGTCGGCAATCTTGGCTTCAGCCCGTGCGCGAATAGCTGCGCTGCTTGTTCTGTGCGACACGCGGAGCGACAGTAGTTCTCCGATCTCTTTAAGCGAGAACCCAAGTTCCTGAGCACGCCGGATGAATCTCAAACGGCGTGCCGCCTCAGCGGGAAATAGACGATACCCTGAGGCACTACGCGGCGGTCTTGGCAGCAAGCCTCTGCGCTCGTAGAAACGAACGGTCTCCAAATTGACTCCGGTTTCCTTAGCAAGGTGACCGATTGTGAGTGACTTCATGTCCTGCTCACTTTCTGAAGACAGTGTAATCCCCGTACCGTGGTCCGGGGTCAAGTCTTATTTTGGGGGCAAAACCCGCCGACTGGCTGTGCCACTTAGCTTAGGGTTAGGCGGGTTTCGCTTAGGTCTAGTTCGTGTTCGATTTTGCGTAGGACTTCGTCGTTGATGCGGCCTTCGTTGCGGAGGCGGACGGCGGTTTTCCGTTCGAGGCGGAGGAGCTCGGCTAGGATTTTGCGGTAGCGGGAGAGTTCCTGGTTGCTCATGGCGTTGTCGTCGGAGCTTTCTTTGCTCAGGCTGGCGAGGCGGCGGGTGTAGCGTCGGGAGAGATCGTCGTAGACGGCGGCGAAGTCTTCCTGGTCCTCGACGCGGGCGCTTTCGATATGGGTTAACGCGGTGCTGGTGATGATGCGGCGGGCTTCTCCTTCTTCGTCTTCGTTTCCGCCTTTGCCTGCGAGTCCGAGGGCGCGGATTAGCGGCGGCAGGGTCAGGCCTTGCAGCACTAGGGTAACGAGGATGACGCAGAAGGTGAGAAAGATAATCAGATTGCGCTGGGGGAAGGGGCTGGCATTGGGCAAAAATTCAGGAAGAGCGATGGCGGCGGCCAATGCTACGACGCCGCGCATGCCAGTCCACCCGACCACAAAGATCTGCTTTGCGTTGGGCTTGGCGTAGGTTTGGCCGAGAATTCGTGTACGGATGAAGTAGGAGAGCTTCGTGGCGGGAAACATCCAGAGCAGGCGCAGGACGATGACGATGGCGCTGAAGAGCGCGCCGTACAGGAGCAACTCTCGAAAACTGTAACCGCGAATTCCTGCGAGGACGTGCGGAAGCTGCAGGCCGATCAGCACGAACACGAGACCGTTGACGGCAAAGGTTAGGGAATCCCAGACGGCCAAGGCTTTTATCCTGACGCTGGCTGAGAAAAATTCGGAGCTTTGGCGGCTGAGGTAGAGGCCGCAGGCGACTACGGCGAGGACTCCGGAAGCGCGCACGGACTCAGCGGCGAGATATGCGGCGTAGGGTGTGAGGATGCTGACGACGATTTCGATGGGGGCGTCGTCGATGCGGCGCTCGAACCATTCGACGATGAGGCCGAGGACGAGGCCAATTCCGATTCCAATGGCAATTAAATAGGTAAGACGGAGCGCGCCTTGTGCGGCGGTGGGCGTGCGGCCTTCGACGACCATGGCGATGGCGAACTCGAGAGCCAGGAGGCCGGTGGCGTCGTTGACGAGGCTTTCCCCTTCGAGAATGTCCACGATGCGCTGCGGGAGGCCGACGCGCTTGGCGATGGAAGTGGCGGCAATGGCGTCGGTGGTGGCGACGACGGCGCCCAAGACGAAACCGAGGCGCCAGTCGAAGCCGCGGAACAACCAGTCGGCGGTAGCGGCGACGCCGAGTACGGTGAAGCCTACGAGTCCGAAGGCGAGGAGAAGGATGCTGACCAGATTGAATTTGAAGTCGCGCCAAGAAGTGAACCAGGCGGCGGCGTAGAGCAGCGGGGGCAGGACGACGAGAAAAATGACGTCGGGATTGAGCGAGATTCTGGGGATGCCCGGGATGAAGCTGAGGATAAGTCCGGCTACGACTAGGACGATGGGATACGGCGTTTGGAGTTTGCGCGCGAGGGCGGCGAAGACCACTACGAACAGAAGAAGGATGAGGAAGACAATTTCGAGTGCATGGATTCCGCCGCTTTGCATCATTGGGGAACGATCCTTGAGATTGTAAGGTTACGCGAAAAGGGGCGGAGGCGAAAATGGGGAAGAGGGTGGGGAAAGGCGAAGAGAGATTCCTCTCTGCGCGACCCCCTCATTTTCTCGGGGTGAACCGGCGCCCTCAAACCGGGCGCAAGAAATAACCGGGTCGCTCCGGTCGGAATGACGAGCGCGATTGGCGCGGCTTTACCGGAATGGCTGTGCCACGTTTGCCAACATTATTCGTAGCGTAGGGCTACGAGGGGATCTACGCGGGAAGCGCGGCGGGCTGGGACCCAGCAGGCTACGATTCCGGTGATTAGGAGGAGGGCGGCTACGGAGGTGAGCGTGATTGGATCGTAGGCGGAGACGCCCCAGAGCTGCGTGGCGATTACGCGCGCTACGGCGAGGCTGGCAACTATGCCGAGAATGATACCGCCACCAACGAGGCCGAGACCCATGCGGATTACGAGGCTGAGGACATGCCCCTTCTCTGCTCCTAGAGCCATGCGTATACCGATTTCGTGCGTGCGGCGGGCGGTGGTGTAGGCCAGAACACTATAGACGCCGATAGTGACTAGGGCGAGGCCGATGACGCCGAAGACGCTCATTAGAATGAATCCGAATTTCGGACCGGCGTAAGAGAAAGACGCAATAAAACTTTCAAGCGTGCCCGTGAAGGTGAGGGCGACGTTGCTGTCCGTGGCCCAGATTTCCTGGCGGATGGGATTCATCAGGGTCATGGGCTCGGGACCGGTGCGGACGAGGACGCCGCGCGCGCCGGAGCCGGTCATGGTGTAAGGAACCCAGATTTCAGGCTGCACGGGATCTTGCAAGCCGTTATTTTTCACGTCGGCTACTACGCCGATAATCTCGAACCAGGGATCGGCGAGCTTGTCTGGAAATTGCTCGAGCTGCGCGATGTGCACGCGCTGGCCCATGGGATTTTCCTTGGCGAGATATTTGTGCGCGAAGGTTTGGTTAACGATGGCGAGCTTGCGCTTCCCTTCTACTTCGGCTTCGGTGAAGGGGCGGCCGTCGATGAACTGGATTTTGAGGACGGGGAAATAACTTTCGCTGCAGAGCTGGAAGAGCGCGTTCCATTTTTCGGCGTGGGTCTTACCGGGGATTTCAATATCGGTGGGAATGCCGCCGTAGGGCGGAAGCGTGCTGGTTTCGGTGGCTTCGAGTACGCCGGGAACGGCTTTGAGGCGATTGAGGAGCGGGCGGAAAAATCCGGCGACTTGGTCGGCGTTTTTGTAGCGGTCCTCAGGGAGAGGAAGGCGCGCGACGAAGATGTGGTCGGGCTGCAGGCCGAGGTGGACATCGCGGAGAGCGACGAAGCTGCGCATGAGGAGGCCGGCGGCGACGAGCAGCGTGAGCGAGACGGCTACTTCCAGGACGACGACCGCGTTGCGCAGGCGGCCATGCGCCGCGCCGCCGCTGGTGCCTTTGCCGCTGTCGCGGAGCGGATCGTTGAGGTCGCGGCGAACGACTTGGAGGGCGGGTGCGAGACCGAAGATGATGGCGGTGAGGACGGCAACAGACAGCGTGAAGGCAAGGACAGGGAGATTGAGCCGAATGACCGCTTCGGCGGGAATGATTCGCGGAGGTATAAGTGCGACGAGACCTTTGAGTCCACCCCAAGCCAGGAAAGCGCCGAGAACGGCTCCGCTGGCGGCGAGGAGAAAGCTTTCGACGAGGAGTTGGCGGATGATGCGCCAGCGGCCGGCGCCGAGCGCGGCGCGGATGGCGAACTCTTTTTCACGGGTCGTGGCGCGAGCGAGTAGTAGGTTGGCGACGTTGCCGCAACCGATGAGGAGGAGAAGACCTACGGCGCCGAGGACAATATATAAGGTGGTGCGGAATTGGCCGACGACGAGATCGGTGAGCGTTTCGATGTGAACGCTGAATTTCTTAGGATAGTCCTTGGGATAAATCGTGGAGAGATTTTTGGCAACTACGGTGAGGTCGGATTCGGCTTGGCGGATGGAGACGCCCGGCTTTAGGTGACCGAGCAAGAACCAGAACTGGGGGAATCCATTACGGGATTGCGCGGCGGCGCGGCTAGGCTTGGTGGGAATCCACATGTCGGCATCGCCCCAGCCGAAACGCGGAGGCATTACGCCGATGAGGGTGCGCTGCGTGCCGTTGAGAACAAAGGTCTTGTCGATCAGTTTGGGATCGGCGCTGAAGCGGGTGACCCAGGTTTTGTAGCGCATGACGAAGACGGGCGGGGCGCCGGGCTCGTAATCAGCGGGGCGCGCGACGCGGCCGAGATAGGCGGGCATACCGAGGAATTCGAAGGTGCCGGGGGTGATGAGGCTGCCGTCAAAGCGCTCGGTGCCTTCGCCGGAGCGGTAAAGAATGTCGAGGCCGTCGTTCGCGATTACGCGGTCAAAGACATGATTCTGCTCAACATAGTCGAGGAATTCGGGACCGGAGAAGCCGCCGCGGCCACCGGGCTGGTTTTGCTCGGTGTCGTGGATTTGAAGGGAGACGAGGCGGGCGGGGTCGGTATAGGGGAAGGGCTCCATCAAGACGTTTTCGATGACGCTAAAGATGGCGGTGGAGGCACCGATGCCGAGGGCGAGGGTGACGGCGGCGATTACGGTGAAGGATGGGCTTTTGCGGAGGTTGCGGAGTGCGAAGCGGATGTCTTGGCCGAGCGTGCCCATAGCATGCCTCCTGATTGGGTGGAAAGAGACCTGAAAGCTATACGTGGTTCGGCACTTAGATGTTCCTTATGCGAGCGCACCAAGAGAAGCAGCGAGGCGCATGAGAATGATGACGAGTCTGATGCGGAAAAGTGAGCTTGGAGTTGGCGGGACAAGCTTCGGCGACGTGACAAGCCGGCGAAAATTGCGTGATTGAGCTAAAGCGTGAGAAGGAACTTATAAAAGGTGAGACCCCGGCGCGTGACGCGACGAGGCCCCGCTCACAAAACGAACCTACGTCGCAGAACTACTCTTCGTCGCCTTCGCCTAGCTCGGCGGGGACCGGGGTTAGCGTGCCGAACAGGCCATGCAGTTCGTCGGCACCGCCGGCCGTGAAGAATAGGGTATCGGATGACCCAGCACTCCCGTTGTTACCGAAGGTAAGCGACCAAAGGCCGCCAATGGTCACTAGAGACCCGTCCGGATTGCGGACGAAGTCGATGAATTTCTTGCTGAAGCCGTTGAAAGCTGCAATCCAACCGCTGCGGAAATTGCCGACGAGGATGGTGTTACTGAACTCGCCGAAATCGCGCGGTGTCCACACGACGCCCCAGGGCGCGTTGAGGAAATCGCCGTGTTCGAGGCGACCCTGGAGTTCGCCCTTGGTGCTGAAGATGTCGACGAAGCCGAAGCCATCGCCGCCGACGGGATCATGGCGCGGCCCATCCTGCTTGGCGTACGTTACGAAAATGCTGCCGCCGATGTTCTGGACGTTGAAGGGGGCGAAATCGCGGGGAATGCTGTCGTCATCGAAAGCGTCTTCGCCTAAATGTACGGGGTGGAAATTGGTGTCGTAGACTTCGACCCGGCCGGAGCGGAAGTTGGTGACGTAGAGAACTTTCTTGCCATCGATTTCGCCGGAGGTCATGCCCTTGTAGACCGCGCTGTTCCGCGAGCCCTTGTCGGAGTTGTCGACTTCGAGCACGGCGTTGACCGAGGGAGGTTTGCTACCAGCGGCAACGTTGGCGCCTGGGTTCCATCCGGAAATCGTTCCGTCCTCGGTAGCGAAGATGAAGAGGGCGGGTAAGCCCGAGGGGGTACCCTTGTTCAATAGAAAATCGGTGGGGCTGCCGTTGAAGACAACACCAGTTGGCGCCGACTGGGTACCAGGCGCAAAACCAGGAGGCGGAACCATAACAAAATTGTTGAGCCCGATAATTCCGTTTCCGTTGGAGTCGGGATGAGGATCTGGGAAAAAGTTTGTAGGCGCTGCGGTTGGAGGGGTTCCGGGCTTTGCGTTGGGCGGGGGTGGGACGATTGCGTACAGCGTCGAGGTTCCGGAGTTATTGTTGCCGACCCACCAAGGACTGCCGTTCGGGGACCGCGTGAGTCCCCAGGGATTGAGCAGGTTGGGGTCGATCACTGGCGCCTTACCGACTGATTCGCTAGGGTCCGCTACCAAGTTCGTTTGAATATAATGTCCGCGCTCCGTCAGCTTCGATGTTGAAGCATCCGTTGAGCTTTGCGCGGGCGTAATGCCGGGAAGGGCGAAAATTGTCAACGCAACGGTGGCTGAGACCTTTGCGCACTTCAAGAGACACCGCATAAGACGTACCTCCACAATAAGATTTAGTCAGCGCGGCAAAAATGAGTGGCGCGATGAGCTACTGGAACAGGTTTCCTGGGCGCGGGCATCGTGCGTGCCAAAAGTTGCGCAGGCAGATGCTCGCGGCGGGAATGAATTTAGTCTTTTCGATGGGGCGTGAATGTCACAAAAAAGTCAAAACAAGGTCATCTTACTGGCGACGGATGGTTACTGCTGTTTAGTTTGTCTGCAACAACGGTGTAATTCCAGGAATTCTGGAGGTGATTCCGGTCAGCTTGGCTGGTATTTCTAACTTCGTGAAAGCGACGGCAAGACCACCGCACTCCATGAAAACCACGCTGCGTTTAGATAAGACCTTACGACGCTTTTTCTTGGGCGTAGGCCAGGTATTCTTCGTAGGGGCCCTTGAAATCTTCGATTTTTCCGTCTTTGAAGTGCCAGATGCGGGTCGCGACTTCGTCGATTACGTCGTGATCGTGCGTTACGAGCAGAACGGAGCCGTCGTACTTTTGCAGCGCGATGTTTAGCGCGTTGATGGATTCCAAGTCGAGATGGTTTGTGGGCTCGTCGAGGATCAGAAAATTGGGCTTCTGCAGCATTAGCTTGCAAAAGATTAGCCTGGCGGATTCGCCCCCGGAGAGAGCTTTGGTGGGCTTGAGGGCGTCGTCGCCGCTGAAAAGCATTTGTCCCATCAGGCCGCGAAGCTCTTGCTGATTGGCGGCGGGATCGAATTGCCAGAGCCAATCGATGGCGGTCATGCCCTTGGTGATGGAATCGCCGTGATCTTGCGCGAAATAGCCTACGGCGACCTCGTGTCCCCAGACGACGGCGCCGCCATTGATGGGAAACTCGCGATCGGAGTCTTCGATATAACCCGTTGCGTTGCGGACCAAGGACTTCAGCAGAGTGGTTTTGCCGGTGCCGTTGCGGCCCATTAGCGCGATTTTCTCGCCGCGGGTGACGCTGGCGGAGAAACGCGGAATTACCTTGAGATCGTCGTACGATTTTTCAACGCTGCGAATTTCGAGCGGATGACGACCGGAAGCGCGCTTCATGTCGAAACGGATGTAGGGGCGCTGAATGTTGGACCTGGCGAGCTCGGTTGTTTGCAGGCGCTCTACTTCTTTTTTGCGCGAAGTGGCTTGCGCCGAGCGGGTGCCAGCGGAAAAGCGGGCGATGAACTCATTAAGTTGGGCGATTTTCTTTTCGCGCTGGGAATTTTCGGACTCGATGCGGGAGCGAATGTGTGTCTTGGCGACGACCATGTCGTCGTAACCGCCGATGTACATGATGATGGTTTCGTAGTCGATGTCGGCGGTGTGGGTGCAGACGCTGTTGAGGAAATGGCGATCGTGAGAGATGACGATCAGGACGCCTTCGTACTCGCGAAGATAATCCTGTAGCCAGTGTACGGAATCGAGGTCGAGGTGGTTGGTCGGCTCGTCGAGGAGCAGAGCGCTGGGATTGCCGAAGAGAGCTTGCGCTAGCAGGACGCGAACTTTCTGGCCGCCTTGCAGCTCGCCCATTTTGCGCTCTTGCAGGGAGCTTTCTATGCCGAGGCCGTCGAGCAAAATGCCGGCGTCGGCTTCCGCCGTGTAGCCGCCTTCTTCTCCGACGATGCCTTCGAGTTCGCCGAGGCGCATGCCGTCGGCATCGGTGAGGTCTTCGTGGGGCTTGGCGTAGAGAGCGTCGCGTTCCTGCAATGCGTCCCAGAGGACTTTATTGCCCATTACGACGGTATCGATTACGCGGAATTCGTCGAAGGCAAATTGATCCTGGCGGAGGACGCCCATCTTTTTCGGGGCGGTGATGGAGCCTTTGGTGGGCTCGAGTTCGCCGGTGAGGATCTTCATGAATGTTGATTTGCCGGCGCCGTTGGGGCCGGTCACGGCGTAGCGTCGGCCAGCCATGAAGGTGCAGGTCACATCCTCGAAGAGGATGCGCGGGCCGAAGCGCATAGAGATGTTGTTGACTGAAAGCATAAGCTTCTAATTGTACCGTAGATTTTGTGGAGAGCTAAATCTAGACGTTACAGAATAAAGGAAAAAGATAACGCTAGTTCAGGGACAAGCTTAGAGGTATCGGATGCTTGGGGTGCACCTGCGGATGCAATTGGAGAAGGGTTTTCAGCCGTGAAAGCGGCGGCCCTTCGAGGCTCAGGATAAACAAGACGGCCGCACTCCCAAAAAGCGCGGCTACGCTTGCAATGAGGCTGATTGTTGACTGGGGAATTCATGTTCCCAGCGGGCGATTACTACTGTGGCCAGGCAGTTGCCGAGGACATTTACGGCGGTGCGGCCCATGTCCATTAGTTGGTCGATGCCGAATAGGAGGAAGAGGGGCTCGGTGGGGAGATGGAAGGAGGTGGCGGTGGCGAGGACGATAACTAGAGCGGCGCGAGCTACTCCGGCAGTGCCTTTGCTGCTGATGAGGAGGGTAAGAAGCATGACGGCTTGTTGTGCGATGGTGAGATGGATGCCTGCGGCTTGGGCGATGAAAATCAGCGCCATGGATTCGTATAGGCTGGAGCCATCGAGATTGAAGCTGTAGCCGGTGGGGAGAACGAACGCAACGGTTTCGCGGGGCACGCCGAGAGATTCCATTCCTTCCATGGCGCGTGGGAGAGCGGCTTCGGAACTCGCAGTGGCGAAGGCGATGGTCACAGGCTCGGCGGCGGCGCGGAGGAATTTTTTTATGGGAACGCGAACGAGAAGCGCGATCGGAAGCAGAACGCAGGTGACGAAGACGATCAGCGCGACATACATGGTGGCGAGCATCTTTAGGAGAGGCAGCAGGACGCCGAGGCCGAGGTGACCTACGGTGTAGGCTACGGCACCAAAGACGCCGATAGGCGCGGCGAGCATCACGATGTTGGTGAACTTGAACATCGTTTCGGAGAGGCTTTCGGCCCAGGCGAGCATGGGGCGGCGCTTGGGTTCGGGAACGAGCGCGAGAGCCATGGCGAAGAGAATGCTGAAGACGACGACCTGCAAGACCTGGTTTTCGGCGACGGCTTTGGCGATATTTTCGGGAAAAATGTCGACGATGAGCTGCGTGGCGCTGTGTGGGGTGGCATTCAGCGGTTCGACGGTGACGGAGGGCGGGAGACGGACACCTTCGCCGGCGCGGCTGATGTTAATGGCGGCGAAACCGATTAGTAGCGCGAGGGTGGAGACGATTTCGAAGTAGATGATGGACTTGAGCCCGAGGCGGCCGACTTTTTTCAGGTCGGCGTGGCCGGCGATGCCGACTACGAGCGTGCCGAAGAGGAGCGGGGCGATGATGAGGCGGATTAGGCGGAGGAAGATCGTGCCGAGGAATTGCAGGCTTGTGGCGAATGAGGGGAAATCGTGACCGACTTCGACGCCTGCGAGAAGGCCGACAAAAATCCAGGGAGTTAGAGAGCGGCGCTTGACGGCACTGGCGGCGATTAGCGCGATGCCTAGCCAGCGGAGAGTTGTGGGAATCAGCGCCGGCAACGCGGTTTTGCCGGATAGCAATGAGAGCGCGATTGCGAGCGCTGCGACTGCGATGGCCGCCGGGAGGATTTTGTTTTTCATTCGCGCGGAACGGTATGCCGGATGGGAGTGGGTGTCAATGGCGGGGCTTTGGTGCAGGGGCGCCCCGGTTACACGCTACGCGTTGCCCCGATCCCTCGACTCCGCGGCCCCTCATCCCCTCGGGGTAAACCGGCGCTCAAAAAACGACAAGAAAATCCGGCCGCTCCGGTCGGGATGATGCCACGCAACCGGGTCAGGTTTTCTTTAGGCCGTTGGGGACTAGAGGAAGGTTGTTTAGGCGCTGGCCGGTGGCGTTGAAGATAGCGTTGCCGATGGCTGGAGCTACGGCCATGATGGGCGTTTCGCCGGCGCCTGCGGGGGCGATGTCTTTGCGATCGAGGAGGACGGCCTCGATTTCAGGGACGTCGCGGAAGCGTGGGACGCGATAGCGGGAAAAGTGTGGATTGGTGATTCGGCCGTTTTCGAATTCGATGGCTTCGAAGAGCGCGCCGCCGAGGCCTTGAATGTTTGCGCCGCTGACTTGGTTGCGCAGGCCGTCGGGATTGACGATGGCGCCGCATTCGAATGCGGTTACGAGGCGCACGACACGCACGACGCCAGAGTTTTTGTCGATGGCGATTTCGGCGCAGGTGGCTACGTAACTTCCCTTCTCGTGACCGGCGGCCATGCCGAAGCCGCGATTTTCTTTTTTCACTTGCGGCCAGCCAAATTTTTGTGCGGCCGCTTCCAGGACGGCGCGGAGGCGCGCGTCTTCTAGGTTCTTCAGGCGAAATTCGAGGGGATCGATTTTGGCGCCGTGGGCGAGCGCATCCATGTGCGTTTCGCGTGCGAAGTGATTGGCGGTGGCGGCGAGTCCGCGATAGGAGCCGCTGCGTAGGACGAGCGGTACGGAATGAAATTCGGTGCGAACGTTGGGAACGGCGTAGGGAGTTTCGATTCCGGAGGAGCCGGAATGATAGTTGTGGAAGTCCCAGGCGAGGAGTTTTCCATCAGGGGAGATTGCGCTTCTCACTTCGATTACGCCTGCGGGGCGGAAGTAGGCCCACGTGAATTCTTCTTCGCGGGTCCAGACAACTTTGACGGGCCGGTGCGCGGCTCGGGCTAAGCGCGCGGCTTCTATTGCGGCGTCGCCAGTGTGCTTGCCACCGTAGGCCGAGCCGGTGTCCGGTACGATTACGCGGACGTTGCTTTCGGGAATGTGAAGAGTGTCGGCCAGTTCGCCGCGGACACCGAAGGGGCGCTGCGAACCAGTCCAGACGGTTAGCTTTTCGCCGGACCATTCGGCGATGGCGGCGCGAGGCTCGAGTGGGGCATGGGCGATGTACGCGATGTTATAGGTTGCGTCGAAGCGATGCGCGGCGCTGGCGAGGGCGGTTTCAACGGAACCTTGTTGCTGGTGATGGCGGTCGTCGGTTTTGGCCTGGGCGTTATTTTTCAGGTAGGAGAAGATTTCGCGGCTGGAGACTTGCGGGACTTCTTTCCATTGGGCGCGAACGGCGGCTAGTGCGGCGCTCGCTTCGCGTTCCGTGGGCGCGGCGGCGGCTACGAAATCGCCATCGCGAACTATGACTACGCCGCTTATCGATTTTGCAGCGCTGTCGTCGTAGGAGGTGAGCGTCGCGCCGAAGGACGGCGGGCGCAGGACTTTGCCGTGGAGCATGCCTGCGGGGTGCAGGTCGGGCGTGTACTGATGGCGGCCGGTGACGAAATCGCGTGCATCCACTTTTGGGAGCGACTTGCCTGCGACGGTCCAGTCTGTCGGCGGCGTAACAGGATCTTCGGCGGGGAGATTTTGCGCGAGCGTTTTGCCGCGGGCGAGCGCGGCATACGTTAGCGATCGGCCCGATGGTGGATCGGTGAGTTTTGCGTTTGCGGCTTTGACCGAGCTAGGAGACACGTTCCATTCTTTTGCGGCAGCTTCGATTAAGAGATCGCGGGCGGCGGAGGCTACACGGCGGAGCTGCGGGGTCATGGTCGGAGTGGTGCGGCTGCCAAACGTGCCGGCGTCGAAGGGAGTGAGCGCGGTGTCGCCCATGACCATGCGGACGCTTTCGAATGGGACGCGCAACTCATCCGCAACTGTTTGCGCGAGTGAGGTGCGAATGTTCTGGCCGATTTCGACTTTGCCGCAGAAGGCGGTGACCGTGCCGTCTTCACCGATGTGCAGCCAGGCGGCGATGTCGGAGGGCAAATCTTGCGGGTGGAAACCGTGCGAGGGCGCGGTCTCTTGGGCGGCTTGCGAATTTTTGGCGATGGCGAAGACTGCGATGCCCGCGCCGAGGAGCTTGAAGAACTCGCGGCGCGCTAGGTCGAAATGGTGGATGGAGCCGGAGGTGAACTCGTAGCGTTCCGGCTCTACGGTTAGTATGCGCGGCTGCTTGCTCATCGGGGGCGCTCCTGCATGGTCTTCGCGGCTTGACGAACGGCGTCGACGATACGCGGGTGAGTGCCGCAGCGACAGATGTTGCCTTGCAAAAATTGGGCGATTTCGTCGGAGCTGGGATTCGGATTTGCTTGCAGCAAGCCGACACTGCTCATGATCATGCCGGGCGTGCAGTAGGCGCACTGGAAGGCGCCGGCGTCGATGAAGGCTTGCTGCACGGGGTGGAGACGGCCGTCCTTTTCTAGTCCCTCGATGGTGGTGACTGGCTTGCCGGCAGCGGCGCTGACGGGAATCTGGCAGGAGCGGCGCGGTTGGCCGCCGAGCAGAACGGTGCATGAGCCGCACTGCCCTTCGCCACAGCCATATTTGGTGCCGGTTAAACTAAGCTCATCGCGCAAAACATAAAGCAGCGGAGTCTCTGGATGGTAGTGGACGGGATAGCGCTTGCCGTTCACTTCAATTTCGATTGCGTCGGGCATGCCGCCTCCTTGCAAAGGCAATAATCGCAGGTAGATTCGTCTTCTTTGAAAGTATCCGCGCAGAAAAGCAGGAGTGTCAAACGCAAACCGAATGTGTGAATGCGGGACGCTTGTATTGCGGCGACTGCTTTGCTCTAGGGCGATTGGGAGACCGATGCGGCAGCTGAGC
>Ga0073928_10004084_pt1 | contig 22118 bp, 15 predicted proteins | sample PaiPotPPA55metaG_FD_76969 | JGI IMG/M metagenome (GOLD analysis project Ga0073928, IMG submission 76969) | Iron sulfur acid spring bacterial and archeal communities from Banff, Canada, to study Microbial Dark Matter (Phase II) - Paint Pots PPA... ...
ACGCTCGGCGGACTCGCGCTGGCTGTCGGCATTCTGGTCGACGACGCCACGGTCGAGATTGAGAACATCAACCGCAACCTGGCTCAAGGAAAAGAAGTTGAACACGCCATTCTCGACGGCGCCCAGCAGATCGCGGTTCCCGCCTTCGTTTCGACACTGGCCATCTGCATCGTGTTCGTGCCCATGTTCTTCCTTGCCGGCGTGGCGCGATATTTATTCGTCCCGCTTGCGGAAGCAGTCGTGTTTGCCATGCTGGCTTCTTACCTGCTATCGCGAACGTTAGTGCCTACTATGGCAAAGTATCTGTTGCGCGGACATGAAGCGGAGAATCTGGCCGCGAGCCAGAGCCGAAATCCGCTGGTGGCGATGCAGATCAAGTTTGAAGAAGCTTTTGAGCGCTTCCGCGAGGGCTACCACCGTTTGCTGGAACGCTGCCTGCATCATCAGCGCGCTTTCTTATTGATCTTTCTTGGCTTCTGCCTGGTTTCTGTTTTGTTGCTGCTTCCATGGCTGGGACAGGATTTCTTTCCCTCGGTGGACGCAGGCCAATTCAAAATGCACATTCGTGCGCGCACGGGAACGCGCATTGAGGAGACGGCGCGGCTCGCTGATCTGATTGAGCAATCTATTCGCCAGCAGATTCCCCAGAAGGAACTCGACAGCATCATCGACAATATCGGTCTGCCCTACAGCGGCATTAATCTTTCCTACAGTAATTCTGCTCCTATCGGAACAGCGGACGCCGACATTATGGTGAGTTTGTCCAAGGGACACCGGCCTACGGCTGAGTATGTGCATGATCTGCGTTTGAAGCTTCCGGAGGAATTTCCAGGTGTAACCTTCGCATTTTTGCCCGCCGATATCGTCAGCCAGATTTTGAATTTTGGTCTGCCTGCTCCCATAGACATCCAGATTGTGGGTTACAACACCGACGCCAACCGGGCGTTCGCTGACAAATTGCTGGAGCGGGTCAAGCAGGTGCGCGGAACTGTCGATTTACACGTGCAGCAGCCTTTCGATCAGCCGTACTTACATATCGATGTCGATCGGACCAAGGCCCAGCAGGTCGGCTTTACCCAGCGCGACGTAGCCAATAATTTGCTGGTCTCACTGAGCGGAAGTTTTCAGACTACTCCGGAATTCTGGCTCAATCCGAAAACTGGCGTGAGCTACTTCATCGCGACGCAGACGCCGCAATATCGCCTCGATACTCTACAGGACCTGGAGAACATTCCGGTCACCGGTCCAAGTGGCAGCCGCTACGGAATCCTCGCCAACATGGCTTCGATTCGCCGGGGCGCTGGACTGGCCGTGGTTTCGCATTATGACATCCAACCCCTGATTGATATTTACGGCACCGTGCAAGGCCGGGACTTGGGCGGTGTGGCCCGTGACCTGAACAAAATCGTTGAGGACAGCAAGAAAGAATTACCCCGCGGCTCACAGTTGATTGTTCGCGGACAGATTCAAACCATGCGCTCTTCGTATACCGGACTGTTGAGTGGATTGCTGTTCTCGATCGTGTTGGTTTACTTGCTGATCGTGATCAACTTCCAATCCTGGCTTGATCCGTTCATTATTATTTCGGCGTTGCCCGCCGCGCTTGCCGGCATCGTTTGGTTCTTGTTTATCACGCGCACGACGCTTAGCGTTCCGGCGCTTACTGGCTCGATCATGTGCGTGGGAGTTGCGACCGCGAATAGCATTCTGGTGGTGAGTTTCGCCAAAGAGCAATTGACCGAAGGCAAAGACGCGCTTGCAGCCGCGCTCACCGCCGGGTTTACGCGTTTCCGTCCGGTGCTGATGACCGCCCTCGCTATGATCATCGGGATGGTGCCTATGGCGATTGGACTGGGCGAGGGCGGAGAACAGAATGCTCCACTTGGCCGCGCGGTCATTGGCGGTCTATTATTCGCCACAGTAGCGACCTTGTTTTTCGTGCCGGTTTTCTTCAGCATTTTGCACGGCCGCAGGGAACGGATGGCAAAGAGTGAAGCCAAGCATTGATTTGTTTTTTCATAGCGTCTTTTTTTCATAGAGTCCAGGGAGTGTATTGATGCAGGTTGATCAGCAAAACGAAGTCAAGCAGCCACTGAGAAGCGCAGAGCCAAAGCTTCCGAAAGATCAGCCGCCGGGCCGATCTTCACGACGCTGGTGGATTCTGGTGCTGGCGCTGGCAGCGGTTGCGGCTCTGGTAATTTCTGGAATTCTGCCGCGCATTCACGCTCGGGCGGATCTCGACAAAGAGACGGCGGAGATGGCAATTCCGACTGTCTCTGTCGTTCAACCCAAGCGTGGCCAACCGGCGCAGGAAGTTGTTCTGCCGGCGAATGTGCAGGCTTATATTGACGCGCCTATCTATGCGCGGACGAATGGATATTTGAAACACTGGTACGTTGACATCGGCGCGCATGTGAAGGCTGGGCAATTATTAGCCGACATCGAAACTCCCGAAGTTGACCAGCAACTGCGGCAATCGCGAGCTGACTTGGGTACAGCCGAAGCCAATTTGAATCTCTCTAAAATTACGGCGACCCGTTACGCCGATTTGTTGAAGACTGATTCAGTCTCCAAACAAGATGCCGACAATGCCGAAGGCGATTACGCGGCGAAGCAGGCTACAGTTCAATCTGCGCAGGCCAACGTAAGGCGGCTGGAAGAACTGCAGGCCTTCGAAAAAATATACGCTCCCTTCGACGGCGTAATTATCGCGCGAAACACCGACATTGGCGCGTTGATTGATTCCGGTAGCAGTGGCGGAACGCGCACCGAGCTGTTTCATATTGCGCAGCCAGACAAGTTGCGGGTTTACGTGAATGTGCCAGAGGCGTATTCGCAGGCGGCAAAGCCCGGCCTCACGGCCCAATTGGTGCTCTCGGAATTCCCCGGACGGCCATTTCCGGGAACGCTGATCAGAACTGCCAATGCTATCGACCAATCGACGCGCACCCTGCTGGTCGAAATCCGCGTGAATAATCCAACCGGCACGCTGTTCAGTGGAGCTTATGCGGAAGTGCATCTGAAGCTGCCAAGCGCGGCAACCGCTTTCATTCTTCCAGTAAACGCGCTGCTATTCCGGGCGGAAGGGCTTCGCGTGGTTTCGGTGAATAGCAACCATCGCACCGAACTTAAGCCGATCACGCTGGGGCACGACTTCGGCTCTGAGGTCGAGGTTGTGGCAGGGCTTTCCGGGAACGAGTCCATCGTCGTGAACCCGCCGGATTCGATCGTGGCTGGAGAGGAAGTCCGCATTGCGCAGCCCGCAGCAAATTCGGGAGAAAGCCAACAGTGATTGGTTTGCGGCATAGAGCTTTCCAAATCAGGTTGGCTTCGGTGTGGGGTGGGGCGCTCTTTGCCGGGCTGATGTTGTTGTCGGGTTGTGCGGTTGGTCCTCGCTATTCGCGGCCTTCCGCTCCGGTGCCGACGGATTACAAAGAGACGCCGCAAAACTGGAAACCGGCTCAGCCAGCCGATCAGACGCTGCGCGGTAAATGGTGGGAAATCTATCAGGATCAGCAACTCAACGCGCTGGAAGAGAAGATCAATATCTCGAACCAAAGTCTGAAAGCTGCGCAGGCCCAGTTTGAGCAGGCTCGCGCCACCGTTCGCTACAATCGCGCGGATTACTATCCAACCATCACGGTGGGAGCTTCGGCTACGCGAGAACGTTTTTCTGCGAATCGTCCGTTGGCGCAGGTCACGGGCGTTAGTCCTACGGGCACTCTTACCAGGAGTGCTGCTACCACAAACGACCTCGTCATTCCAGTGGATATGTCTTACGAGCCCGATGTCTGGGGCAGAGTGCGGCGTACGGTTGAGGCTGCGCGCGCGGATGCACAGGCGACGCTTGCCGACCTCGAATCAGTGAGACTGAGCGTGCATTCTGAATTGGCGGTGGATTATTTTCAAGCACGTGAGTTGGACGCCGAGGCTGCATTGCTCGACTCTACAGTCGCTAGTTACACCAAGCAACTGGAGTTGACCAACAATCGATATAAGGGCGGCGTCGCCTCGCAGGTGGATGTAGCGCAGGCGCAGACTCAGTTGGAAACAGCGCGAGCGCAGGCGATTGATGTCAGAGAGCTGCGCACCCAGTATGAACACGCGATTGCGGTGCTGATAGGAGTGCCGGCCTCGTCTTTTACTTTGCCGGCAGTTTCTCTGAAAGCGACCCCGCCCGTCATTCCCCCGGGATTGCCTTCCGAATTATTGGAGCGGCGGCCTGACATTGCTTCGAGCGAGCGACAGATGGTTTCCGCAAACGCGAGAATTGGAATCGAGAAGGCAGCATATTTCCCCTTGTTCAATTTGGGACCGAGCGCCGGATACGAAAGCACGAGTATCGTCAATTGGCTTTCCAGCCCGAGCGCGTTCGCTTACGTAGGAGCTTCGGCGGTAGTGACCGCGTTTGATGTCGGCCGCCGCCGCGCTGCCAGTGATCAAGCTCGCGCCTTCTACGATCAGTCGGTAGCGAATTATCGGCAAAATGTGCTGACCGCCTACCAGGAAGTCGAAGATAATCTTGCAGCGTTGCGGTTACTCGAAGATGAATCCAATACGGAATCCAAAGCGGTCAATGCGGCGGAGCATTCCCTGGCTCTTTCGAACAATCGCTACAAAGGCGGAGTCACGACTTATCTTGAGGTAATTACAGCGCAGACGATAGCCCTTGCCGATGAGCGCACCGCGGTTCAGATTTCGGGGCGCCGCATGGTGGATAGCGTTCTGCTGATCAAGGCTCTGGGCGGCGGATTTGATGCAGCCAGCCTGTCGGCGGTGAAGATGGAATCTCGCGCTCCGGTTCCGCAGGGCCAATAATTTTCAGCTGTTTTTTTTCTTCTTGGTGCTTCGGCGTCGGAGAGCTTTCGCGCGCTTTGCAAGTTCCTTTTCTGAATACATGCTTCCCCGGCAATTTTTCGCCCCGCAGACACACAGCGACGGGTCGTCCAGATCGCCGTCGTATAAGTTGTAGTCGTAGGTAAGTTCCTCGCCAGCCTCAATATCGCGGGCAGCAATAATCCACACGCGACCCTTGATTTCATCCGCCTCGCAATTGGCATCGCAGGAATGATTGATAAACGCTGCTACGCCTTCGCCATCGATAACATGCTTGCCGTCGCTGAGTCCGAACAAATAGGTTCGCGGATGGTCGTCATACAGCTTGTCCGCCTGTTTGATGGTAATGCGCGGTCCGGTGTACTCCACGATGTACGTGCCTTTTTTGATGGGCGCCGTGGTGTGACAACCTTCAGAATCGATTTTGGAGTTACCGATGACCAGATGCGCCGGACCAGTATATTTTCGGCGGTCGTCGCGGTTGAACTTGCGCGGGGTATTTTTGGCCATGATTGATGCGGGTATTGAATAACGAGAATAGCCTCTGCAGCAAAATTATGGCAAGCTTTGCGCCTTTTTCATGTATTCTGCGATTTTCCGCTAACCAATCATTCACTTCCTCGTCTGGTAAGATAGGTGCAGCCATCCTCGTGGCTTCCTTTGCACTGCAGCTCCCCGACAAAGGCACCGGCCCAGTATTGATGCGGAGAAGCCTATGAAATCTCTCTCGGCACTTCTACCAAGCATTGTCATTGTGCTTTTGTTTCTGGCGACTAGTGTATCGGCGCAAAGGGGGGCTGGTTCCGTTGGGGGGCCGATCATCGTCACGCCCGGACCCACGTTGCAAGCGCCTTCGGATTCCAGTCTTACCTCGCAAGGAGGGCTGTTGGTTGACGTGATGGGCGAGAATCGCCGTCCTCTCGACCGGCAAGCCGTGGTCAAGGCCGATAACAAGGACACTCAGAATGTGGTCTACGCGACCACGGGTGGCAATGCCGAAGCCGGTCTTGGTGGGTTGAGCGCGGGAACCTATCAGGTCGAAGTAAGCGCAGTTGGATACCTTACCTCCAACATCGAAGTGAAAATTCCAGACGCACATGTCGTTTACAAAGTGCATGTCGATTTGCAGAAAGACCCTTCCGCCGTTGACTTGAGCGTGTCGACTAACCAGGAGATGCCGGTCAAAGTACGCAAGCAAATGAGTGGGGGCATGGCGGCTCTCAAGTCAGGAAAGCTGAAACAGGCGCAAAAGTATCTGGATGCAGCTGACGCATCGTTCCCGTACAACTCTGAGGTCAAATTCCTGCTGGGATATTTATCTTTCCAGGAAAAAGATTTCAAACAGGCAGAGACTTATCTGGCGGACGCCAGCAAACTTGACTCTCATAACGTTCAGGCCATAACTCTGCTGGGAAGAACCCAACTTCAGCGTCAGGAATACGAATCAGCAAAAAAAACTTTGGAACAGGCCATCGCGGTTGATCCCGAATACTGGATGGCGCATAACCTTCTAGCTGAGACTTATCTGAAGCAACAGCAGTACGAGCAGGCCCGCGAGCAGGCGCAGATTGCTATTGAGAAAGGTAAAGGCGCGGGCAGCTCTGCGCAGATCGCTCTCGGCCAGGCACTCGAAAATCTCGGGCGCGATCAGGAAGCATTGGATGCCTACAGAACTTTCTTGAAGGAATCACCCTCGAATCCAATGGCCGGGGAAGTCAGGACGATGTTTGACGAGCTGCGACGGCGGGTTATGAGCCCGACGCCTGTCGCCAAGGCAGCATCATCACGAGGGGCCGACGTACTGCTTGCCTCCAGTGAAGCCGGGTTTTCCATGAAAGCTTGGGGACCACCCGGCATCGATGATGTGAAGCAGCCCATCGCTGAAGGTGTCGCGTGTCCCCACGACAAGGTGATCGACGGCGCCGGCGAGCGCATAAAACAACTGGTGGACGATGTGGGACGCTTCAACGCCATTGAAGACTTGTTGCATGAAGACCTCGACCAACTCGACCATCCCATCACACGAACATTGCTCAAGTTTAATTATGTCGCCTCCATTTCGGAGCCTCGGCCTGGCGTTTTTAACGTGGGAGAATTTCGCGACCAGCGTTCCGGGGCTGAGGATTTTCCCGATCAGATTGCCACCCGCGGCCTTCCAGCGCTGGCTCTGATTTTTCATCCCGATGAACGCGATGATTTTAAGATGGCCTGCGAAGGACTGGGCGACTGGCGCGGTACGGCAACCTGGCTGGTTCGGTTCGAGCAGCGTACCGATCGTCCGCAGCGCATTCAAGCGTACAAAATTGCTGGTCATTCCTACCCGGTAAGTCTGAAAGGCCGCGCCTGGATTTCCGCGGATTCGTTTCACCTGGTGCACGTTGAATCGGATATGGTCAGCCCTATGCCTGAGATTCAATTGCTAAGCGAGCATATGGCGGTCGACTACGCTCCGCAATTGTTCCAGAAAAAGAGCGTCGAACTATGGTTGCCCAAGAGCGCTGAAATCTACTTCGACTTCCGCCGGCATCATTATCTGCGTCGCCACAGTTTCGATCACTTCATGCTGTTCTCAGTCGACACTGAAGAAAAGCGCAAAGAACCGAGGGCCAGCAAAGAGCTGCTGAATGCGCCCGTGAGCCAGTGACCTTTGCCTTTACGATTGATTAAGTGGGCGGTCAGGTTTCGAAGGGGCGTGGCTTTTCAGCCGCGCCAGTGTTCGCTTCTGATGATTTACGGCACAACTGAAGTTGTGCCCCCTTCAAAACTACGGAACCTTAGTTGGAACCTTAAACGATTACGGAACAGCGGCTTTCAACACCGTCGTCACTTCAGGATTGTCCACGAGTTCGCCCTCCCAGCGCGCGATAACCGCACAAGCCAGGCAATTGCCGATCACGTTGACCGAGGTTCGTGCCATGTCCATCAGCGCGTCGATGCCGAGGATGATAAAGATCGGCTCGGTCGGCAAATGAAAAGTTGCCGCCGTGGCAAGAAGCACTACCAACACCGCGCGAGGGACGCCGGCCACGCCCTTGCTGGTCAGCATCAGGGTGACGACCATTAGAAGTTGCTCAGTCCATCCCATGTGCATGCCCGCAGCTTGGGCAACAAAAATCGAGGCCAATGCCAAGTAGAGGGTAGAGCCGTCGAGGTTGAAGCTGTACCCGGCGGGAATGACGAAAGCAACGATGCGGCGAGGCACACCGAAGGCCTCCATCGCTTCCATGGCGCGGGGCAGCGCGGCTTCGGAAGCGCTCGTGGCGAAAGCTATGGTGGCGGGCTCGACTACCGCCTTAACGAATCGAACCAGCGGCACGCGCGCGATTCGCGAAATCGGCAAGAGGATCAGAAGCAAGAATGCTAGCAGCGCGCAATATCCTGTGAGCAGCAACTTCCCCAGCGGCAGCAACACGCCAATTCCCATATGCCCCACGGTGTACGCGATAGCAGCACCTACGCCGACCGGCGCGAAGTACATAACCAGGTTGGTGAAAGAGAACATGGTTTCCGTGAGCGATTCGCAGAGTCTCAGCATGGGAGCGCGCTTGGTCTCAGCCAGTCGCGCCAGCGCGATACCGAACAAAACCGCGAACACCGCAACTTGCAGAATCTGATTTTCGGCAACTGACTTCGCAATATTCTCGGGGAAAATGTGCAGCAAAAAGTCGTCCCAGCGAAGCGGAGCGCTATTCGGAGCCGTTGTTGTAACCGCGGCCTGTGAAATGGCAAGCCCTTCGCCGGCGCGACTTAGATTGATTGCAGCCACGCCGAGCAGCAGCGCAAGCGTAGTGACGACTTCAAAATAAATCAGGCTCTTGAGACCAATGCGGCCTACGCTGCGCAGATTGCCGTGTCCCGCGATGCCGGTGACTAGGGTTCCGAAGATGAGCGGAGCAACTATGACTTTGATGAGCCGCAGAAAGATTTCGCTCAGCACTCGCAAGTGCTCGGCGAATTGCGGCCGATCAATCCCAATCTCACCACCCAGCAGCATGGCAAAGAAAATCCAGCGAGTGAGCGATTGCCGCCAGAGGCCGGTTGACGCAATCGCAAGCAGTCCGGCCCAGCGCAGGGTGGCAATCCACGACTGGGGCGAGAGAAAGATTGGCAACAGCGCCCCAGTCGCGAAAAGGAATATCCCGACAATTGAGAGCGCACGCCTCCCTGATGGTTGCTGCAGGTCTTGCGCTCGCTTTGTGGTGGCGACGCTCATGGTTGTTGTCCGCTCCCCGTGCTCCCCCTATTTCTTCGCTGCCATTCCCTATTCCTTCCCTGTCATTCCGAGGATCGAAGCGACGAGAAATCTGAGTCGTTGGCTGTGCATGCCAGAACCCAGATCCCTCGCTTTGCTCGGGATGACAACAGGGATAAAAACAGGAACGCCCCGGCCCAGTCAAGTTATTCGGTTCCTAGGTCCCGCGCAAGGCGGACTGCAACCCCGGCGTCGGGCTTGAACTCATTTACACTCAGAATGCGGTACAGTCGCCGCAAAACGGAGGCGAGCGCTGCGAGGCCGCTGAGCCACAAAGCCAGGGAAACCTTAACCACCCACGCAGGTGCCTCTCCAACCCTGCGCAGCACAAACGGCAAAAAATTCCAGGTTGTGATGTGAACATAATCCCAGGGATCTTCGGTCATCGCGTGATTATTAAGTCCCCATGCGTCCATTTTCGCCAGGGCGAACGCGATGATGTTCCTGAAGCGCAAGGCGACGACGAATGTGGGATACCCCAGAGTTTCCATTTGATAAATTTCAAGCGGCAACCAAAAAGCAAGTGACGCTAACTGAATTGCTGCACTGACCGCGATCAATGCCACACCCATCGCCCACACGAACTTCCCCAGTTCTACGCGATAACGCAAAAGTAGAGGCACCGAAAAAAATGCCGCCATTTCCGCAGCGGTCGAAACGTACCGGTCGCCCCATGCGAAATCACCACTCCAAACCGTGTACTTGGCATAAAAGCAAATGTATGCGAAAAGCAGTAAAAATGCGGCTACGAGATATGCCTTGATCTCCGCCTGGAAGCGCTTCCAGCCGAGTACGGCAGTCACAATCGTGAGCACAACCAACGGATCGAAGAGAAAAATCGACTTCTCCGGCGCGAATAGCGCACCCAGAAAGCCTACGTGGAACGGAGTTTCGAATGGGTAACTCGCGGGCAATGACGGATTCTGAAGCCGATGTTCCACGGTGAAGTAGTGGACGTAGGTATCGAAGAATGATCCGAAACGGTAGAACTGATATATGCGATCAATAAGGAGAAACACGGCATAGACGGGTAGAGCATTCTTCGCATACGCGAGCAATCGCTCCCACAACACGCGGCCGCCCGCTTCCTCAAACGACAATGTTAGGAACACAAATGCGGCTGCGGCCAGCAGGTCAAGCCCAGTAGTTAACCGGGTGAGCAAATTCAGTCCAAGGGCGGCAGAGCCGATGAGCAATGCCCGGCGGCTCCTGGTGCGCAGCCATTCGTACTGAAAGGCAAATCCTGCCAGAGTCAGAAGCATGATGTAGTTGTTTTCCATCATGTTCTGGGTGTAATGCAGATGAGTGGTGCAGAACAGCAGAGCGAGCACACCAGCGACGGCTTGGCTCATGCTGAAATTCAAGAGCCGTAACAAGCGGAAGCAAACCACTGCGGTCAGAACATTGATCAGGATGTTCGTGCTGTAGCTGACCACAATGTCGCGAACGCTGGGATCGTCATTGTAATCGGCGAAAATCCGCAGCCGTTCAATGTAGGTTCCGACGATATCCGCCGGCAACATGAGGAGCGGCTGGCCGATGCCGTACCAGTCGTAAAGCTTGCCGCCCCGGCCATGCACGCCGAATTCGGGGTATTCCTGTGGAAAGACTGGCGGCTCCGAAGTCCAGAACAAATGGGCTGTCTGTAGCCGGTGCATGGTGTCGGCCGAGCCCAGTTCCCCAGATTGCGCAACGAACGCGCCCAGGCCGGCGGCCAAACAAAGTAAAAACAGGGGATTTCTGAACCAAGCGCCAATCCCACCGGCCACAGTTAGCTCTTTCGCGATCTCACGATCGCTTCACGCGCCTCTTTGTCGGCAGTCTTGCGGCGTTCTGTTTCGCGCTTGTCCCAGAGCTGTTTGCCCTTGGCCAGGGCTAACTCGATTTTTACTTTTCCGTTCTTAAAATACATCCGCGTGGGGATGAGCGTCAGACCCCGCTGTTGGGTTTTTCCGATAAGCTTGCGGATTTCCTCTTTATGCATTAACAACTTACGCGTGCGCAGCGGCGCGTGATTAAAGATGTTGCCGTGCTCATACGGACCGATGTGACAATTCAGCAGCCATAGTTCGCCGTCTTTGATCAGGCCGTATGCATCTTTCAGATTGCTGCGCCCGGCGCGAACCGATTTGACCTCGGTTCCGGTGAGGACCACGCCCACCTCAAATTTTTCCAGCAAGAAGTAGTTGTGTGAAGCGATCCTATTAACGGAGGCATCGCGCTGCCCTGCGGCCGTGGGATCGCGGCGAGGATTTTTCTCCTGGTTCGGTCGCGTTTGCTGGGTGCGAGGCATGTTCTTTTAATAGCTTATCTCATGCGAGGCCAAGGCAGCGTCGACCGAACGGCGACGAGGAGTGGGGCAGGATTCAGGCGAAACTTTGTCCAACTCTATCCATTGTCATTCCGAGCGAAGCGAGGAATCTGGGTTTCTGCCGGCACAATACTGTATGCAAACGCCGAGATCCCTCGCTGGGCTCGGGATGACAGTTCGGTAATTGATCTTCGGTCAGTTAAAGTTTCACTTCGGGACTAGGACCAAAGAGTGTAACTGCCGCCATGACAGTAACTTCGGTACCCTCCGAGGCGATGCTATAATCGCGCCAGCTAACACTATCTTCGGTAAATTTAGAGTTTTAGCCCGAGTTCGGGCCGGACGGCGGGACAAAACTGTTTAATAAGAGGATTTTTAATGAAACGCTTGATGCGCGCGGCGGCTACGTTGCTGCTAGTTCTGGCCGTAACCCAAGCCATCGCAGCTGACAAGGCCAAGACTTTTTACAACAAGGGTAAGGACGCGGAGGCTCGCCAAAACTACGAGCAGGCCTACGATTATTACAAGCAGGCTTACGACCTCAAGCCTGGGGACCTCACTTATCGCTCGTCGTTTGAACGCTTGCGCTTTCTGGCTGGCGCATCGATGGTGCATCGCGGGCAGTTGTTGAGAGAGGCTGGCCAGTTTGATGCCGCGTTGGCTGAATTTCAAAAAGCGGCTGAGATCGACCCTTCAAGTGCCATAGCGCATCAAGAAATCCGTCACACCAAAGAAATGATCGACGCGGCCAAATCCGCCGCGCCCAAGGCCAGTGCCCCGCCCAGCGCCTTGCAGAAGCGTCTCTCCGAGGCCGGCGGCCCAGTCGAACTTTCTACCATATCCAACGTTCCGATCAACCTGAAGATCACGGAAGATTCAAAGATCATTTATGAAACCGTGGGCAAGCTGGCGGGGATCAATGTGCTGTTCGATCCCGACTATACCTCGCGCCGCATCAAGATCGAGCTGAATAATGTCTCACTCGAAGAGGCCTTGCAGATTATCGCCCTGGAATCGAAAACCTTCTGGCGCCCGGTAACGCCGAACACAATTTTCGTCGCTGCGGACAACCCCGCCAAACGCAAGGATCTCGAACAAAGCGTCATCAAAACTTTTTATCTGGCAAATCTCTCGCAGCCCACCGAATTGCAGGACGTGGTCAATGCCATGCGTCAGATCCTCGAAATATCGCGTATTCAGCCCTTGCCTTCGCAAGGCGCGATCGTAGTACGCGGAACTCCTGATCAGATTGCCTTGGCACAGAAATTAGTAGGTGATCTGGATAAAGCCAAGGCTGAAGTTATTGTCGATGTCGCGGTGCTGCAGATTAACCGGGATAAATCCAAGACCCTGGGAATTAGTCCGCCAACCAGTGCGACCGTCGCCTTGCAGAACAACATTACCAACACCACCACGAACACCGGCAGCACTACGAGTAACCTGACCACGGGGTCAACCGCAAGCACGACGGGCACGCCGAACCAGCTCAACCTGAACCAAATTAACAATTTGAACGCGACTGATTTCACTATTACGATTCCACAAGCCACGGCCACCGCCCTCTTCAGCGATAACAGCACCAAGCTGATTCAGAAGCCGGAGATTCGCGCCGTCGATGGCCAGAAAGCTTCGCTCAAGATTGGTGACCGCGTGCCTGTGGCAACCGGATCTTTCCAGCCGGGCATCGGCGGCGTCGGCATCAACCCGTTGGTAAACACACAGTTTCAATATCTGGATGTCGGCGTGAACATCGACATTACGCCCAAGGTTCACTCCAATGGCGAGGTCACGCTGAAGGTCGTGATGGATATTTCTTCCGTGACCGGCACCTCGAACATCGGCGGCATCAGCCAACCGGTGATCGGGCAACGCAAAATCGAGCACGAAGTCCGCCTGAAAGAAGGAGAAGTGAACATGCTGGGCGGCATGCTGGAGGACTCGCAGACCAAGTCCCTGACGGGCATTCCGGGACTGTCGCAGATTCCAATTCTGAAATATCTGTTCGGGCAGACAAATACCGATCATTCCGAAACCGAGACCGTTTTTGTCCTGATTCCTCACATTGTGCGCAGCCACGAGTACAACGACATGAATCAGGAGGCGCTCGACGTAGGCACTGCCAACGCCCTAGAATTGCGGCGCGTCAGCCATCAAGTGCCTGCCGCTCCTGCGGCTCAGCCCCCGGCGCAAGGTGCACCGACGAACCTGCCGCCGGGATCGGCGAACGTGGCTCCGAGCGGCCCGACTGCATTCAGCTTCGATCCCGCCAATATTACGCAGGGCAACGGCTCGACTTTTGCTGTCAATGTGGTTCTTAGCGGCGCCCAAAATGCGTATTCGATCCCCTTACAAATAAGTTATGACCCGAAAATGTTGCAGGTAGTGAACGTGTCAAACGGAGGTTTCCTGTCGCAAGATGGCCAGGCGGTAGCGCTTGTGCATCGCGACGATGACACCACCGGAACTTTGCAGATCACAGCGACACGGCCGCCGGGCGCCAATGGGATTTCCGGACGGGGCACGGTTCTGACTTTAACCCTTGTGGCCAAAGCTCCCGGACAGTCCACGCTCACCATCGCCAGAGGAGGGGTTCGCGATCCCGGCATGCAATCCGCTCCAGCAGCCGGCGCGGCCATGAACGTGACGATCCAGTAGATGCTGCGGAAGACGCCTGGAACCCGAAAGAGTTTGTGGACGAGTAGATGTCGCATTTGATGTGGGTAAAATCGCGCTTCCAGCGCTTGCGGAAAAAACCTTGAGGCGTTGTAGTTTTGAAGGGGCACGGCTTTCAGCCGTGCCGTAAGTTATCAGCAGAATGACGGCGCGGCTGAAGCCGCGCCCCTTCAAAGCCCAACTGCCAGCAAACTGTTCGTTTGAATATGCAGTTAATCGTATCCAGAAAAAAACTCGCACATAGGACGCGTGGTTTCACGCTGATCGAGTTAATCGTGGCCACTGCGATTCTCTTGATCCTGAGCACGCTGGCGGTCCCTCTGGTGCGAGTGACTATTAAGCGCGAAAAGGAGCGCGAACTGCGCCGCGATTTGTGGCAAGTGCGTGACGCCATCGATCGTTACAAAGATGCCGCCGACGCCGGCAAATTCCAGACCAAGGTAGGCTCGGAAAACTACCCGCCTGATTTGGATACGCTGGTAAAAGGCGTGGATGTGGGAGGCAAGAAATTAAAGTTTCTGCGCAAAATCCCGATTGATCCGATGACGAATAACACCGAGTGGGGTATGCATTCCATGCAGGACGATCCGGAGTCCGACTCATGGGGCGAGCAGAACGTTTTCGATGTGTTTACCAAATCGCAGGACACGGCGCTGGATGGGAGCAAGTACAAGGACTGGTAGATGACAAGATCGCGTACAAAGCGAATCCGTGGCTTTACCCTGATTGAGTTGATGATCGTCATCAGCGTCATTCTCATTCTGGTATCGGTCGCCCTGCCGGCTTATAACCAGTCGATCTGGCGCGCCCGCGAGTCAGTACTCAAACAAAATCTTTTTGCCCTGCGCTCCGTGATCTCCCAATACACGCTGGACAAGCAGAAAGCTCCGCAATCCCTCGAAGACCTGGTTAGCGCTGGCTATTTCAAGCAAATTCCCACTGATCCTATGACTGGCCGCAACGATTCCTGGACGGTAGAAGAAGAAACCGACACCATCATGACCGTCGATCAGCAAGAACCAGGAATCTACGATGTGCACAGCGGTTCGTCGGCCACCGGCAGCGACGGCACCGCCTACAACACTTGGTAAGTTTGGTCGATGGTTTGAGCCATCTCCCGCCTTTACTTTTACCCAGCTACTGCAGCTTCGCGTACTCGGCTTTGGCTTGCTTCATGATCGGAACATCGGGGTCGGCATCTTTCCAGATGGCGAAGAAATCCTGATAGGCGGCTCGGCTCTTAGCAGTGTCGCCGGAGACCGCGTAGGCGCGGCCGAGACCGAGATGCGCCATTGACATTAGAGGATCGGCGGGAGCGAAGTTTCGCAGCGCCAATATTTTCTGAAATTCCTGCGCAGCTTCATTTCCTTGTCCCGCTTTCAAGTAAGCCATCCCGCGAAGGTAAAGGTTGGACGTGGTTGCCTTGTCATAAGGCAAACCTGGCTGCAGAAGTTCAATGGCATTCTTAGCGTTCCCAACATTCAACGCTATGGCGGCTTGGACAAATGGAACGGAAACGGACTGGACCAGAGTATCTTTCGAACGATCTTTCGCGGCTTCGGAGGCTAGCGCAAGCGCCCTTTTGTTCTCGCCGCTAAGCGCCATTTCGCTCGCGGCGAAAAGTTTCACGACATAGCCCTGCGAAATCGCCAGAGCTTCGTTGGCAGCTTCGATGGATTGCTTGGGATAACCAAAGAGCGCGAGCATCCATCCCTGCGCGGCCAGAGATTGCGCTTCCGGGTCCCTTAGCTGCAGGCGATGAGCCACCTGTCCCGTTTTCTGATAGAAGTCGCGTGCCCGCTGAATTTGCCCGTGGGAAGCCGCGATGTCTCCGTGACGGGTATTTATATTCATTTCTAAATCTGGCTGATCGTGCAGTAAGGCTTCTTCTTTTTCCATCGTGGGCAGATCACCTTGTGCGCAGGCGATGTCAGCAAGGCGATCGTGTATGGGAATAAAGCCGGGATTCCGCTGCAGCCCGGCATTCAGAATAGCCTTGGCCTCGTCCACGCGGTTCAAGCCCATGAAGGCTGGCGCCGCCAAATAATAGCCGCGAATTTCGTCCGGGGCGACGCGGATCGCCTCCTTCGCGTTGGCCAATCCCTTTTCGAACTCGCCCAGAAATAGAGTGTAGGTCACCGCTAAGTTCGCATACGACGTCACTTCGCGAGGATAGGTTTGCTTGTAGAGTTCGTAAGCGGCAATTCCTTTTTCCAGTTCGCCATTGTCGGCGTAATAGTGGGAAGTGATGTAGAGTTTCTCCTGCTCGCTGGCCCGATCCTTCAGCTCAAACGCCTTTGTGCGATACTGTTCGGAGAGATCCATCTGCCCGAAATTGCCATAGATGACGCCCAAGCGGGCATAGGCCATGGCGAAATTTGGATCAAGTTCAATGGCGCGCTTGTAAAAAGTGATTGCGCCGTACTCGTCGGAGGTTGAATGCTTGGCATCTCCCAAGCTATAACTCTTTAACGCCTCCAGCGATGAAGTCGTAGCTTCTTCAAGTGGCTTGTCGAATTTTTGAATGGAAGCCAGCGACTCGCCCAGTTTCCCGCGCAACTGCGTGGTGGCTGTATCCAGAGCCTTCAACACTTGCTCTTTGCTATCCGCTTGGCCCTGCACTTCGGACAGGGTATCGCCGGTGGCCGCGTTGATAGCATCAAGCGTGACAACGTATTGGTTGCCGAGGTTGGCTATCGATCCCGCCAGCAGAGCTTTCACGCCGTTACGCTGGCAGATTTCCCGAGCGGTTTCGACTGTGACGCGCTCATCCGAAGACTTCCCCATCAGGGTTAGTGTGCGCCGGGCCCTGGCATCTGAAAATACATTCAGGTAAGGCGATTGCTCTAGGTCGACTGCCAGCGCCTTCTTGAGCGTGCCGTCGAATACAGAGTCATTGGTGGTGTTAACGAAGTCGGCGATAAAGATCGAGTCTTTTTCGCTGATGGCGTGGGCTTTGTACGAACGCAGAAAGAAGCCGACAGCGATGAGCGCGGCCAATGCCACTCCCGCAGAGATGATGAGCTTCCATGGTAGCGATTTGGAAGCGGGCACACTGGCGGTCCCGCTTGGCTGGGCGACTGGCACCGCCGCGGAACCTGTCCTCTGAGGAAATTCGACCTGAGCCGACGGAGGGGACGGCTCAACCGCTGAACTGGAAGCGGATCCCTCTGAAACCTGGCTTGCCACTGCAGCACGCCCGGAATCGGTGTCGCGCTTCAAACGTTGCAGGTCAGCTCGGAGATCAGCGGCGTGCTGGTAGCGCAGGGTTCGGTCTTTCTCTAATGCTTTGTTGATAGTCCGTTCGAGGTCTGCTGGTATGTCGCGATTCAGCCGCACGGGCGCGACTGGAGCCTTATGTAGAATGCCGTCAAAAATAGCACCGGAGGTCCCGCCGTGGAAAGGCAAGCCACCGGTGGCCATTTCATAAAGCACAACTCCAAAAGAAAAGAGATCGGTGCGGGCATCGAGTTCCTTGCCCAAGACCTGCTCTGGCGACATATAGGCCACGGTGCCCAGCGCGGTTCCCGGACTGGTGAGATGTTCGATGCTGGCTCCGGCCGTGGCTTCGGATGCCAGCTCCGCCCCTTCGGGCGTGCGGCCCGTCGTTGTCAGCTTGGCCAGTCCGAAGTCAAGAATTTTGGCATGCCCGCGTTTTGTGACAAAAATGTTGGCTGGCTTGATGTCGCGATGAACGATGCCCTCGGCGTGCGCAGCGTCGAGTGCATCGGCGATTTCAATAGCCAGGGGAAGCAGTACTTCGAGTTCCAGCGGCCGCCCAGCGATTCGATGCTTCAAGGTCAGCCCATCCAGGAATTCCATGGCGATGAATGGATGTCCCTCATACTCGCCAATGTCATGAATGGTGCAGATGTTCGGGTGATTCAAAGCGGAAGCTGCCTGCGCTTCGCGCTGGAAACGACCGAGAGCCTGAAAATCCTTCGCCACTTCATCGGGAAGAAATTTGAGGGCAATGAAGCGGTGCAGACGAGTGTCCTCCGCCTTATAAACCACGCCCATGCCGCCGCCGCCGAGCTTCTCGATGACGCGATAGTGCGAAATGGTTTGGCCGATCATAGCGTGAGAGTGCCTGCTTTCGGGTCGCTTCATATTACGGACGCGGCATCCGCGAGTCAACGGATGATGGCCGAGCACCATCTGCATTTGAAGACTTGCCACTAACGCACTAACATCTAGTTATGCCGGTTGAAACTGAAATCACCCAAGCGACCTACACGCCAGTCCGCGCGCCTCGCGGCACAAATATTTCCTGCAAGGGCTGGCAGCAGGAAGCGGCCATGCGCATGCTCATGAACAACCTCGACGAAGAAGTCGCCGAGCGGCCGCGCGACCTGGTCGTGTACGGTGGAACCGGACGGGCGGCGCGCAGTTGGGAGGCCTACCACGCGATTGTCGCGTCATTAAAGAGTTTGGAGAACGACGAAACTCTGTTGGTGCAATCCGGCAAACCGGTTGGCGTGTTCAAGACGCACGAGTACGCGCCGCGGGTGCTGATCGCGAATTCGAACCTGGTCGGGCATTGGTCCAACTGGGAAAAGTTCAACGAACTGGAGCGTGCGGGACTGATGATGTATGGGCAGATGACCGCCGGCTCGTGGATCTACATCGGCTCGCAAGGAATTGTGCAGGGAACGTTCGAAACTTTTTCTGCAGCCGGAGAAAAACATTTTGGCGGCGATCTTGCCGGCAAACTGATTGTGAGCGGCGGCATGGGGGGCATGGGCGGAGCTCAACCGCTTGCCGCGACCATGACTGGCGCAGCTTTCCTGGGCATCGATGTCGATCCCGAACGCATAAAAAAACGCCTCAAGACCGGTTACTGCGATTTCATGGTGAGTACGCTCGACGAAGCGCTGCGCATCCTGAAAAATGCGGTGCGCAAAAAAGAAAACGTCTCTGTCGGATTGGTGGGCAATTGCGCCGACGTGATTCCCGAACTCGCAGAGCGTGGCGTCGTCCCAGACATTCTTACCGATCAAACTTCGGCGCACGATCCGCTGAACGGATACGTCCTCAACGGCATGACTTTGCAGGCGGCGTTGGAATTGCGCCAGCGAGATCCGCAAAGCTATCAAGAACGATCGCTGGACGCGATGGCACAGCACGTTGAAGGCATGTTGCGTCTGCAGAAAATGGGCGCGGTAACTTTCGACTACGGGAATAATATTCGGACGTTCGCGTTTCAACGGGGAGTAAAAAATGCCTACGACTTTCCGGGATTCGTGCCTGCGTACATTCGTCCGCTGTTCTGCGAAGGCCGCGGACCGTTCCGCTGGGCTGCGCTGTCGGGCGAGGCTTCCGATATACATGTCACCGATGAATTAGTGCTGGAGCTGTTTCCGGAAAACAGAATCCTGCGGCGCTGGATTGAGTTGGCGCGCAAGCGCATCAAGTTTCAGGGGCTGCCAGCACGGATATGCTGGCTGGGATACGGCGAGCGAGCGCAGTTCGGTTTGGCAATCAACGATCTGGTCAAGCAGGGAAAAATCAAGGGGCCGATCGTTATTGGCCGCGATCATCTCGACTGCGGCTCAGTCGCATCTCCGTTCCGCGAAACCGAAAGCATGAAAGATGGCAGTGACGCCGTGGCCGACTGGCCACTGCTCAACGCTTTATTGAATACCGCGGCCGGAGCTTCGTGGGTTTCCATACACAACGGAGGCGGCGTGGGCATTGGATACTCGCTTCATGCCGGGCAAGTCACCGTCGCGGACGGAACTGAAATGATGGCCAAACGCATCGAGCGCGTTCTAACCACCGATCCTGGAATGGGCGTGATCCGGCACGTGGATGCAGGATATGACGAAGCAAAAGAGTTTGCCCAGGCGAAGGGCATTAAAGTACCAAAGATCTGAAAACCGAGCCTTTGCATGAGCGTTCTGTGAAAGCATTGATGCCAGCCCAGCTTTACCGATTTCTGAGATAGTCCCCAGGCAGTACAATCGAGACGCCCTCGATCTTCTTACGGAAATATGGACCGAAGTGCCGAACATCGCCCGTCAGAAGATGCGTGCATCGGGCTTCGATGGCGGCAAGCAGGATCGGCGCATCTTTCTCAGGCAGAGAAATCCCGCGAGGAAGTTGAGGTGATGCCGCTTCGAACAACTGGACTTTTTCTGACAGCCTGTTCAGCCGCACTCGCTGATTCTGCCCCGTAAGATTGATCCTGGCTTCCTCCACCGCATAACGTGAGCTGTACAGCCTGACGTCTCGAAGTTTCCACAGTTGCAGGAGTCCTGCCGCACGACGATAAGCGGCGGAGAACAGAACATTAGCGTCCAGAAAAAGGCGGTCCATCGATCAAGGTCGGCGATGAAGAACTGAATCGGGGTCGATGCCGAGTTCGCGCACGACCCTTCTAGCTTTGCGGTAGTCGGCGTTGGTAGTCGCCGTAGAAAGAAGAAACTCTGCTTTTCTTTCGGGACTGTACCGCTCTACTGGAACGACCACGGCCGGGCGAATCAGGATGCCATCGTCTTTTTCCTCGGCGACTACCATAGTGCCTTCCTCAATGCCAAACCGCTTGCGTAATCTCGCGGGCACAATGATCGCCCCGCGTTTCCCCACTTTGGCCGATTCCATCAAGTACTTCCTCCGTGCCTGATTTTACCATTTGCCTGAACTTCAGGCAAACAGGCAAACAGGCAAGCTCTTTTTCCGCTTCGTATGCTGCTAGACTGCTTTTACATGCCATTATCGCGAAGACTGAGCCCGAGCACACGTGCGTTGCTGCTGATTAACATAGGCCAGCTACTAACGCTGCGGTCTGCTTCGGATAAATCAGGTCCACGCCGCGGTGTCCAACTCAGCGAACTGAACATTATCGAAGGCGCAGCCGTGCTGTGCCTGGAAGGAAAGATCGTTTCCGTGGGCAAGAGTAAAGATGCGTTGCGCGATTCGTGGCTCAAGAAGAACCGCAGAAATGTCATTGAAGTCGATTGCGAACGCCAGGTTGTGCTTCCGGGATTCGTCGATTCCCACACCCATCCCGTATTCGTCGCGCCGCGACTGGTAGATTTCGAAAAGCGCGTTGCGGGCGCCACTTACGAGGAAATTGCCGAGGCCGGTGGTGGCATCCGGTCTAGCGTTGCAGCCGTACGGAAGGCGGGGAGAAGCCGCCTAACTGAAAGCGTGCTGCAAGCGCTGCGTGAAATGGCTGAGCAAGGCACGACGACGGTTGAGGCCAAGTCGGGTTACGGATTGAGCGTGGAATTGGAATTGAAGTCACTCGAGGCCATTCGTGACGCTGCCGCTGCCTGGCCGGGCACCGTAGTGGCTACGCTTCTCGGCGCACACGTGGTACCCAAAGAATTCGAAGGCAAAACGGACAAGTACGTGAATGAAGTGTGCGCGAAAATGATCCCGCTGGCGGCAAAGCGAAAGCTCGCCCAGTTTGTGGATGTGTTCGCCGAGCGTGGAGCGTTCAGCGTTGAAGATAGTGCAGCGATTTTTGCTGCTGCGGCAAAACATGGCTTAGGCGTACGCGCACACGTCTGCCAATTGACCGAGACTTCGTTACAGCCGCTGTTGCGCTATAACTCGGCGTCGTTTGACCACATGGATCACGTGAATGATGTTGACATCCGAGAACTGGCGCGGCGTGACACGATTTCTACGCTGCTGCCTGCAGCAAATTATTTTTTGGGTTTGGAGAAGTTTCCTCCGGCGCGAAAATTGATCGACGCAGGCGTGCCCGTGGCGTTGGCCACCGACTACAATCCAGGCTCTGCGCCCACGCCCAGCATGCCATTCGTACTATCGCTAGCCTGCACGCACATGAAGATGTCGCCGGCGGAAGCAATTTCTGCTGCGACCATTAACGGCGCGCATGCGGTACGACTCGGCGAGCGCAAGGGTTCAATCGAGCCGGGCAAAGACGCTGACTTCGCCGTTTTCGAGGCTAACGATTATCGCGAGATTCCGTATTGGTTCGCATCCAATCGATGCGCCTTCACTGTCTTGAATGGGACGCTGTTTGCGTCTTCTGGCTCTGCGGTGTTGGGCTGAATTCTAATCCAACCCATG
>Ga0073928_10004086_pt1 | contig 22104 bp, 22 predicted proteins | sample PaiPotPPA55metaG_FD_76969 | JGI IMG/M metagenome (GOLD analysis project Ga0073928, IMG submission 76969) | Iron sulfur acid spring bacterial and archeal communities from Banff, Canada, to study Microbial Dark Matter (Phase II) - Paint Pots PPA... ...
GAGCGTGTAGGCGAGATCGTCGGGCTTGCGGCACTGGAACGTCGGCACGTTGTTCAGGATCGGTGTTTCGCCGAGATAGAACTCGATCATGTCCGGGACGAACGGATAGATGGATTTATCGTCCGCTATACCCGTGCCCATCGCATTCGCCAGCGCCACCCGGCCCGCACGATACGACGTCAGCAGCCCCGGCACGCCGAGCGCCGAGTCCGTGCGAAATGCGAGCGGGTCCATGAAGTCGTCGTCCAGCCGCCGGTAGATCACGTCGACGCGTTTCGGCCCTTGCGTCGTGCGCATGAACACGTAGTTTTCATCGACGAAAAGATCCTTGCCCTCCACCAGTTCCACGCCCATTTGCTGCGCGAGGAACGAGTGCTCGAAGTACGCCGAGTTGTACATGCCGGGCGTGAGCACCACCACGTTGGGGTCGTCCACGCCCGCCGGGGCGATCGAGCGCAGCGTTTCCAGCAGCAGGTCGGGATAGTGCGCAACCGGGGCGATGCGGTTCTGCACGAACAATTCGGGGAAGAGCCGCATCATCATCTTGCGGTTCTCGAGCATGTACGACACGCCCGATGGCACCCGCAGGTTGTCTTCCAGCACGTAGAACTCGCCCGCGTCGCCCGCGCGCACCACGTCCACGCCAGCCACATGCGCATACACGTCGAGGGGAACATCCACGCCCTGCATCTCGGGGCGGTATTGCGCGTTCGTATACACCTGCTCGGCGGGAATCTTGCCTGCCCGGACGATGTCGTGATCGTGGTAGACGTCGCGGATGAACATGTTCAGCGCGCGTACCCGCTGTCGGAGGCCGGCTTCAAGCTTGCGCCATTCGTCGCCAGGGATGATCCGCGGAATCATGTCGAAGGGAATCAGGCGCTCGGTACCCGACAGATCGCCGTTCACGGCAAACGTGATGCCGACACGCCTGAACAGCAGATCGGCTTCCGCGCGCTTGCGTGCGATGGTTTCGGGGCTTTGAGTGGAAAGCCACCGGGAGAAACGTGCGTAGTGCGCCCGCACGGTTTCTTCGTGACGCATTTCGTCGTAGATCTGCATCTTGCGTCCTTTTTTGATCGCGGCATGATGCCGCCTGTACGTGGAATTGCCGGCTCGATATCGCTCTTCAAGCCGGGCCACGCCTGTCCGACGCTTCGGTAGTTTCAGTATCTACAATTAAGCAACAGGCGTGCCATTTTTTCTACTACTTGTTTTTACTCATTGTTTTGGCGGGTTAGATGGAAGTTTGCTTCAAATAAGTGCGCAGAGGGTGGCCGGTGTGATTGACAAGGCGAAGGAGGTGCCCGGTTTTGGTGCGCAGGGCGGGTGAAGGCGTGAATGCCCGCCCTGATGGACGGGGCGGGTTGGCGGCCGGAGGGCCTGTGGTCTGCGGCTGTCAGCCATTTTCGCTTGTCTCCTGCCATCCGCCGCCCAGCGCCTTATATACAGCGATCAGATCCGTCGTCACGCTCACTGTCGATTGCGCCAGTTGTTGCCGCGTCTCGGCCAACTGACGCTCGGCATCGAGGACCGTGATGAAAGTCACCAAACCCTTCCGGTAACTCTCGGTCGCCAGCTCCAGGCTGATCCGGTTAGCCTCTACCGTGCGCGTCAACGCCTCCCGCCGGTCCTGATCCGTCCGGTACGACACCAGCGCGTTATCCACGTCCTGCAGCGCCTTGAGCACCGTCGAGCGGTATTGCAACGCCGCCTCACCCGCCTGCGCCTTCGCTATTCGCACGTTCGCCCGCAACGCGCCGCCCTCGAAAATTGGCAGCGAAATACTCGGCCCGACCGTCCAGAAAAGACTCGACCAGTGCGCCAGATATTTTGCCTCGAGGGCACGCGTACCCACATTACCCGTCAACGATACATCCGGGTACATCTGCGCCACCGCCACGCCAATCTCAGCGGTGGCCGCATGCAGATCACTCTCCGCACGGCGAATGTCGGGACGCCGCCGCGCCAACGTAGACGGCAAACCAACCGGCACGCTCGGCGGCACCGGTGGGACAGCGCCCGGCACTTCCAGCTCCGCATCCAGCGCCCCCGGCGCACTCCCGGTCAATACCGCGAGGCTGTTCATTGCCTGCACGATCTGCGCATCGAATTGCGGTAGCTGGGCCTGCAACGACCCCACCTGCGCAGTCGCGCTCTGTACGTCGCTCTCGCTCGTCAGCCCCACGCGCGCCTGCTCACGCGTCAAATTGAGGATCTGCTGCTCCGAATCGATCTCGGCCAGCGTGATCCGCTTGAGCAGTTGCGCCCCACGCAGTTGCGAATAAGTCTGCGCAACCTCTGCCTCAAGCGAGACAAGGGCGTCGTTGCGATTTTCTATCGCAGATTCCGTCTGCGCATTCGCCGACTCCACCGAGCGCCGCACCCGCCCAAACAGATCGAGCTCCCACGATGCATCGAAACCATCCTGGAACAGGCTCACCGGCGCCGTCAGGGAATTCAGGGCGCCCGTCACGCCCGCACTGTCGGGCCCGAGCGCGTTGACCTTGTCATACACACCCTGCGATTGCAGCAGGCCCTTCAAGCCCAGTTGCTCACGCTTGTAACTCGCGTTCGCGCTGACTTGCGGCAACCCCTGCGCGCCCGACACCACCGCCTGTTCACGCGCCGCTGTTATGCGCAGCACCGCACTCTGCAAATCCAGATTGCCCGCCGCCGCACGGTCGATCAGCGAGTCCAGCGTGGCGTCGTTGAACCGCCGCCACCAGCGAGGATCGGGATCGGCATGGGTGTCCGCGAGCGACGGCGCGCTCGCGTGGGGAAACCGCATGTCGTCAGGCGGGTTCCCCACGCGCTGCAAATCCTGCCAGTTGGCCGGGGCCTTCGCCTCGGGCGGCGTGAAATTCGGACCGACGGAACATGCGCCGGCAAACATTGAAAGCAGCACGGGAATCAAGCGTCTGCGCATCTCAATGCCCTCCTCCGCCACCCGAGGCCTTCACCGGCGAAAAGAAGAATGTGATCGGCACGAAGCACAACGCAAAGATCGCCACCGCGCCGAATACGTCAAGGTAGGCGAGGATCGTCGACTGCGAGATGGTTTGCCTGTACATCAGTCCGGTCGCCGTGGTCATGGCCTGCTGCATGGTCTGGCCCATGTCCATCAGCGTGTGCGTGAGACGCTGTATGGAGTCGTTGTAGTTCGGGTTCAACGGCGTCATATGCACGGACAGGTGCGCCATGTTCGCCTGCGTGCGTTCGACGATCGAGGCGGTCGCGAGCGAAATGCCGATCGATCCCGCCACGTTGCGGAACATCGTGAACAACGCGGAAGCGTCCGCGTTCTCCGATGCCCTCAGCGTCAGGTACGCGAGCGTGGTGATGGGTACGAACAGGAATGCAATGGCGATGGATTGCGAACTTCGCATGATCGTCAGCGTCTTGAAGTCGATGTTCGGCACCAGGTGATGCGTATAAAACAACGCACACGCCATCAGGAAAAAACCGAAGCCGACCAGGAAGCGGGTTTGTATGATCGGCATCAGCTTGCTGACCACCGGAATGATGGCCACGATCAGCATCGCGCCGGGCGACAACACGAGGCCCGCGAGCGTCGCGGTATAACCGAGTTGCTGCTGGGCGAGTTGAGGCACAAGCACCGCGCTGCCATAGAGGATCGCTGCAAAACCCACCATGCACACCGAGCCCAACGCAAAATTCCTGTCCTTCAACACACGCAGGTCGACCACCGGTTTTTTCGCGTAAAGCAGCCAGAAGATCGCGCCCACAATGCCGATCAGCGACAGAATCGCAAAGGTCGTGATGAAGCCGGACTTGAACCAGTCGTCGTCCTCGCCGCGGTCGAGGAACACTTGCAGGCAGCCAAGACCCAGCGCAATCAAGCCAATGCCGATGAAATCGAGGCCTAGTTCGCGGCGGTCCTTTTGCTTCTCCCACGGCGGATCTTCAACAAACTCCATCACCGCAATGGTCGTAATCACGCCGATCGGCACGTTGATCAGAAACACCCAGCGCCACGTGAGGTTGTCGGTGATCCAGCCGCCGAGCGTCGGCCCGACCACCGGCGCCACCACGATCGCTATGGCCGAAATCGAGAACGCGCGGCCGCGTTGCTCGGGCGCAAAGGTATCGAGAATGATCGACTGCTGGTTTGGTTGTAAGCCTCCACCAAAGAAGCCTTGCAAGACCCGGAACACAATCAGTTGCCACAGGTCGGTGGCGAGCCCGCACAACAGCGAACAGACTGTAAATGCGGCGATGCAGATCAGGAAATATCGCTTACGTCCCAGCAGTTTCGAGAAAAATGCGGAGATGGGAAGCACAATGCCGTTCGCGACAAGATACGCGGTCAGCGTCCAGGTGGCTTCATCGTAGCTCGCGGACATCGCGCCCGAAATGTGCGGCAACGCGACGTTCACAATGGTCGTGTCGAGCACTTCCATGAACGCCGCTAGCGTGACCACGACCGCGATCAGCCAGGGATTGGACTTCGGTTTCCAGCCGGCATGATCGCTCATTTCAACATCACCTTCGGAATCACGGAGATGCCGAGCGGCAGCGGAAGATCGGGCTGCAATCCGCTATCGATAAGTATCTTCACCGGCACGCGCTGCACGATCTTCACGAAGTTGCCCGTGGCGTTTTCAGCGGGGAAAGCCGAAAAGCGCGAACCGCTGCCAAGCTGGATACTGTCCACGTGACCGTGCAGCTTCAGGTTCGGATAAGCATCGACGGATACATCCACCGAGTCACCGGGACGCATGCGCTCGAGTTGCGACTCCTTGAAGTTGGCCGTGACCCAGACGGGGGTGGTCACCAGGGAAAAAATCGAGGCGCCCGCCTGCAGGAACGTACCGTACTGCACGTTGCGTTTGGTGACCCAGCCGTCCGCGGGTGCGCGCAGTTCCGTATAGGACAGGTTCAACGTGGCCGCTTCCACCTGTGCCTCGGCCTGTTGAACCTGCTGCCGGCGTTCTTCCACCGTGGCCTGCGCCTGGCTGATTTGCTGCGGCACGAGACTCGCGGTTTTCACTTGCGCCTGTGCCTGTGCGACGTTGGCCAGCGCGCTCTTTTGCTGGGCCGTCGCCGTGTCGATGTTTTGTTGCGATGTCGCCCGGATATCGACCGTGCGTTGCCGTTCATAAGCCGCGCGGGTTTGCGCGAGGTTCGCTTGCGCGCTCTGCTCCTGAGCCTTTGCCTGTGTCAGTTGCGCCGGATATTGCACGCGGGCAATATCCAGTTGCACTTGGGCCGAGTCGAGTTGTGCCTTCGCCAGGCCGAGTTGAGCGTTCGCCTGGTCCAGTTGAGCCTGATAGTCGCGAGGATCGATCTTGATCAGCAGATCGCCTTTGTGGACGAACTTGTTGTCGCCCAGGTTCATGACCACGACGTAACCCGATACCTTCGGTGCGATCGTCACGGCGTCGCCGTCGGTGTACGCGTCGTCGGTACTCACCTGATTGCGCGTGACGAACCACCAGGCCAATCCACCGAGGATCAGGAACACCACGACGACAGCCAGGATGATCAGCGGCTTTTTACCCGGGCCTTTCTTTTGCTCGTTGGATGGGTTGTTGGACTTGTCGTTGGACTTGTCGTTGGACTTATCGTCGCCGCCTTTTCCATCGCTATCGTTTTTTCGCTTGCCGCGGTTTGAATCGTTCCCGGCTTTGTCTCCGTCATGGTCAGGTCGTTCGTCTTGATCCGGCATCAGGCCCCCTCTCACTCATTGAAACGCGAAATGGCTCAGGCATCGGGCCACTCCCCAGATCGCAAGTCGCAGGTCGACAGAATGGGAATCTCTTGCTCTTGAATTTCTTTGCTCTATGCGTGCTTCAGGTCAGCGTAAGGGCAAGCTTCAAGCAAACCACGTGCCGTCGTCATCGAGCCACTGATGAGCCGCTTTCAGTTTGTCTTCAGAGGGTTATGCCATGCCTGAGAACATTCATCGCGCCGTGCCGCATTAGCGTTGTTGTTGCGCTGTCGATGGTTTGGCGCGAAAGCGGTATGGCTTTCACCCCCTTCATGCTTGCCTGAACGCCCGGTCTCGCGCACCTGGTTTCAGGTAAATGGCCGCGTAAATGTGACATTGTCAGCGCGTTCCTACCCGCGCTTTTATCGGACATCGGCGTTGCCGACCTGCTCGAGCGTCCATGCGTTGCGCCGCGTTTCGACTCGTTAATGCGTTCGCCGCTGCTTCTTCGAAGGATCTCGTCATGCTGGCCGCCTAGGAAATGTCATTGCCTCGAGACGGGGTGCCACAGCTTCTCAGCGAAGCTGAACAGCTTCGCCCGACAATGCCAATTTCATCTTCACAAGTGAGCCGGGACCGTCAACAGCGATCATCGAAGATGCGCTTTGGGCTGACCCTGCGCGTCGCACTCAGCCATGCCAAACCCGGGTACAGCGCGGAAAGAATCGCTGTTTTGACGTCATCCACTACGTTCGAACGTCGTCGCCTTCCAAGCTCGCAGCATCGGAAGAAGGCAAAAAAATGGCCGATTCCTTGCGGAGCCGGCCATTTTTTTTCGACTACGGTTCGCCCCTACACCTGCGCTGCCATAGTCCTTCGATGCTTTTCCGCCAGCTTACGCTGCGGCGTCCTTCAACTTCTTCAACGCACGTGCCTTGATGCGCACGCTCGCCGGCTTCGCTGCGAACCAACGGTCTTCACCCGAGAACGGGTCCTTGCCGAAGCGCTTCTTCTTCGCCGGCACGACTTGCGCCGAAATCTTCAAGAGGCCCGACAGCGTGAATTCGCCTGCGCCCTTCTTGTGAACTGCGCCGAGGATGGTGTCCTCGAGTGCCGACAGGACGGCCTTCACTGCTTTCAGGTCGACGGTCGCACGGTCCGCCAGATGCGCGGCGAGCGATGCCTTCGTGAACGTGTCCTTGATCGGCGACAGCGTTGCCGTCGTCTTCACGGCTGCTTTCTTCGCCACAGTAGCCGGCGTCGATGCAGCCTTCTTGGCAGCTACCTTCTTGACGGGTGCTGCTGCAGTCTTCGTTGCAGCCTTGGGAGCAGCTTTGGTCGCAGCTTTCTTGGCGGCGGTTTTTGCGGAAGTCGGCATGTTTCTCCTACCTGTTGAGGTCAGTGTTTTTAGAATACGGTTGCGTGAATGCATCCGTATCAACGCCGGATTCTACAAGCGCCATTGAACTTCGTGCGAGTCTTTTTGTGTTTCTAAGCCTTTTTTTAAGGGGTTTTCGTTACAAGCGTCAGTTTTATGGCGACATGGGTAGCTTCGCGATCAACAGAGGGTGATCCGATGCCACCCGCGCGATGCGAACTTCGATGGACATTCACCCCCGCAAGACGCTCTCCGGGATGCATCGTGATGAGGTTAAAAGCGAACAACGGACAGCGTGGTGGAAAGGTCCGTGGAGCGCATGCGCGATAGAAATGCGAGAGAAATGCGAGAGCAACCGGCGCAGCGTCCGACCGTCGATAGACCACGCGTTGAGGTCTCCAGGCAGGGTTCCCGGCATGGCCGGGGCCTCAAAGGGTTCCCGGCATGGCCGGGGCCTCAAAGCGTTGCCACACTTGCTCGACTTGCCCGCGTCGTTCACGCGACACCGGCGCCAGATGCGTTGTGGCAACACGCCACATCTCGCCGTCGCAATCGATATCCGGATCCAGCACGCCGCGCGGTTCGCGCTTGCTGAAACCGCGTTGCCGTAGCGTCGCGCAGGGTATCGAACTGGGGACCGGCGAGCGGATGCAAGCCTGTCATGCGCTGTAATACAGTCAGCACATCGGGCGTGGTGCTGGCTCCGGCGGCACTTCATGCAGTACAAAGATTGCCGGCACCGATGCCCACGGATACCGCCGCAATGCTCCGCAGAGTCCTTCAGCTACGCTGCGATCGCTTTGTTCGTGCCGTGCCGTTCGCTGATTTCTCTTGCGAGCATCTCGAGTTCGCAGCCGGGATGCCTGCTCACGCCAACGCGGGTTGGATGCGCAGATCAGCGTTTGCATCGATAGCGGAATGCATTGTTGAGATTAGGCTAAGCCATCAACAGCGGGTCATCGATCACGATCAGTCTGCTGTGCACGTTCACGCAACCCGTTGCATTCTCCAGCACGCTTGGCGACATCAGGACCGTCCGGCTTTCCCAGTCGGTTTACTGAAAACCGGGCGGCCGACGAACGCCAGCGTGTCGTCGATCACGATCATCTTCCGATGATGCGAGCCGCCCATGGAATGCTTGCCATCCATCTGGAAAGCAACGCCAATGCGTACGCCATCCCATCTTGCAGGCCGGCAGCCACCGCGCTCGAATGCATCAAGCATCGCGAAATCCCACGCAAGGATGTAAAGGCGCGGCCGTTTGCGCATCGCGCAGACCCTACGCCGGCATCTTCGGCCGTCAGTTTTTATGCGGCTGTCGATATCCCGGCGAGGGATAGACACCGCTCGCGTGATCGCCTCGCGCAGCACGCGAAAACAATCAGGGCCGTCGATCAGCAAACTAAAACGATCAGCACGCCGAATGCTGTCGCAATTGCGGTCCGGTTGAAAAGACGCTTCGGTGCTCATGCTGCCGCCCTGCTTGAACGAATTCTCGAACGCGTTCTTGAACCGGTCCAACCCATGCAAGAAAACGTGGGCCAGGGGATGGATCGTGCCGACGATGTCAGGGTTCCTATGACGAATTTCAGAAACGGCATGCCGCATTCCGCGACACAAACCCTCCCACACCGTACAGGAAATGATCCGACTATCTGTACCGGTACTGTACAGATCACATCTCATACACTGACGCCTCCGGACTATCGATCCGATTCAGATCCTGCTCGACCGAACACCAGGGAAACACCATGCATCTCGACACTGCCGCCCTACTGACTGCGCTTCCCGCCGCGGTGCTGTTCGCGCTCGTCACCACCATCACGCCCGGTCCGAACAACACCATGCTGCTCGCGTCGGGCGTGAACTTCGGGTTGCGCCGCACGGTGCCGCATGTGCTCGGCATCAGCGTAGGCGTCGCCATCCTGATGGTGCTGGTCGGTCTCGGCGTAGGGCAGGCATTTGCGCGTTTCGCCTGGGCTTACACGGTGCTTGAAACGTTAAGCGTGGCGTACCTGCTGTATCTCGCATGGAAGATCGCAACGTCGTCGACCATGCAGGTTCGCGACGGCGAACGCCGGCCCATGCGGTTTATCGAAGCAGCCGCATTTCAGTGGATCAATCCGAAGGCATGGATGATGGTGCTGACGGCCGCGACCACGATCCATTTGCATTCGAGCTTTTCGCTGAATGCGGTCTTGATGGCGGTGGTGTTCATCGTCGTCGGATTGCCGTGCATCACCATGTGGGCCGCGTTCGGCACGTCCATGCGGCGGCTCCTCACGCAGCCGCGCTGGCTGCGCGCCTTCAACTGGACAATGGCTACGCTGCTGGTGTTGTCGTTGTATCCGATCCTCGAGCGTGCGCTCGCGTGATGATGAAGCGCGGGGGCACGCGGTGACGGGCGCAGTGAAGTACGCAGTGAAGCAATTAATTGTGCAATCACTGCGGCCCGCGTTGCACTGACGGCGAGCCGATTTGGCGATCCGGGGGTTCAGAACCAGCCTATTTTTTTGTGGGCGGCGCATACTGGTCCATGCCTGCCGTCGCGCAAAATATGCAGCCTGATTGCAACTTTGGCCGTAAAAAGCGGCAAGAAATGCGCACACTCCGTTATCCCGGGGGATCGACAGGCATGTACGAAGCTTGCTGCCCGATCAACTCGCGCCCTCGTTGGCGCGGCTTTGAAATCTCCCAAGGAGTTACGCCATGTCTGGAGCAAACCGCCCGTCCGGTCCCGCAACACGCAAGTCCCTCGATCTCGCCGATCAAATCGAACGCGATGAACTCGAGAACCACCTGCCGGATGCGCTAAACCACGCCGACGATGATGACCTCGACGACGAACCCGACACCGGCAAGCCCCGCCAATAACAATCCTCCTCTTAACGGCGCCTCACGGCGCGTCATCCAGGCCGCACTTGTGCAACGCAGTGCGGCTTTTTTGTGCGTGGATCTTTTGCGCCCTATTTTCTGTTTGAAGGCTCCTGGGCACGGCGGTTGCTCTGAATTCGGGCGTCGCGGCATACAGCAGCGGCACAGTCAAGGCGGCGAAGGCGTCAAGCCGGCACGCAAGCCAATTCAATAATCGACCCTTTGGAGGGCTTCATGCTTCGATACGCTGTCATCTTTTTCATCATCGCGATCATCGCGGCATTTTTCGGCTTCGGCGGAATCGCGAGTGGCGCAACCGAGATTGCGAAGATCCTGTTCTTCATCTTCATCGTGATCTTCCTGGCAACGCTGTTGCTCGGCGTATTCCGGCGATGAAGCACGTGCGCGTGGATCAGGACGATCCGCGCGCACCGCTGGATTAAACGCAAAAAGCGCGAGCATGCTCGCGCTTTTTGTTTTACGTCACGCCGCAAGCTGGCGGCGCAGGCAGTTCAGTTCACCCTTGATGCGTCGCTAAATCAACGCCTTGCTGAGCCAACGGTTCAACGAGCGCGCCCGGGTGCTCAGCCATGATGTACACGGCGCCGCCCGCTTTCGACGTGCCGTGTTGCTGCCACTCTCCTTCCACAAGACCCGCCACACGGGACTCCGGCAGATCGGCCGGATCGCCCGTCTTGCCGCCGGGCTTCGCCAGGTGTTTATCGTCGGGAAACAAGTCACGTTCTCCGAGATTCAAGACATCGGTGATCGAGAGCGTGAGCGTAGCGTGCGAGGCATGTGTGTCGATGCCTTCAACACCCGGTACGGGCGCCATGGTGTCAATAGTGAAAGCCGCATGATTCGACGGCGAGCTATACGACCCTGCAACATTCGATGCAATCGCATACAGGTCGTGCGTACCGTCGGCCAGACCCGCGTCCGCGGTGATCCACCATTTGCCTGCGTAGTCCACCACCGCGGAGCCAATAGCCTGCTGACCGTCGAAAAGCGTGACCGTGTCGCCCGGCTTACCGGTTCCCGTTGTGCTGGGATACGACTCCGTCGTCGTGCTACCCGGAGCAATCGGCAAACCGTTACCTCCCAGGATGTCCGTAATGACCGGCGGCGTCACTGCCGGCAAGTCGATAGTGACGGAAATCGGCGTGGACGAGGTACCCCACTGGTCTTCGCTGTTTATGGAGATCGCCGTGAACTTGTGAAGACCGGCCTTGAGCGCGACGGTCGGCGTGAACAACCACAGACCATCGCTCGTCACGATGGTAGTGCCGAGCCATCGAACACCGTCGTACACGGTCACCGCGGTTCCGGCGTCAGCCGTACCCATGATGACCGGCAACGCTTCGCCTGACCTGCCGCCGGCGCTTGCGGATCCAACGGTCGTGATGACTGCTTTCGAAGGAATGTTAGTAACAAATGCCATGTTGGCCCTCTCTTTATGGGAATCAACATGCGCGGCATCGCCTGGAATCCGGCGCTCGCGCACTGATGCGAATTGAACGGCGGCTGCGTGCCGCCCGTTCAATTCGCGAGGGCGAGTCTGTCCTTATCACTTGAAACTAACCACACGATTGTTCCTAAATAGTAAACAAATCGAACGGTCTGTTGCTCAAGCTCATCCTTCTCTAGCGCCTCTTCCATTTTTCTATGAACCCCCACAACGCGTCCTCAGTGGAATACGGCACGTTGAAGCGGAACCAGTCGCTCGCGGCATCCCCCGGGCGGAAATATGAACCCGGCGCGAGCCAGATGCCGTCTTCCAGCGCCTGCGTTGCCAGTTCGTTCGCGTGCTCGGGCTCGACCGGCAAGCGTGCCCAAACAAACAAGCCTGCGCGCGGGCGATGAAACAGCTCGACACCGAGCGAGTCCATCCGGTCCTCGACCTGCGCGTGTGCGTCCTTGAGTTTTTCGGTGACCGATTCCACGTGGCGCGCATAGCGCCCTTCGGTCAGCACTTTCTCGACAATACGTTCCGTCGCCGCCGATGAAGTCAGCCCCACCGCCATCTTCGTACGCGCCAGTTCACGCAGCACGTCGCGCTCGGCGACCACATAACCGCAGCGCAATCCCGGCGTGATCGTCTTCGAAAACCCGCCGACATACAGCACGCGGTTCAAGCCTTCCATAGCGGCCAGAAGCGGCGCGCCGGGCGGCGCGAGCTCGCGGTTCACATCGTCTTCCACGACCCACAGGCCGTAGCGTTCCGCGATCTGCAGCAGGCGAAACGCGGCCGCCATGCCGAAGGTCGCGCCGGTCGGGTTCTGCAGCGTCGTGTTGAGAAAGATGGCCTTGGGACTATGCTCGATCACCAGTTGTTCAAGCACGTCGTTATCGATTCCTGCCGGCGTACGCGGCACACCTCGCACGATCAGGCCGCCCAGTTGCAGGATCTGCAGCAGATTGCAGTAACCCGGATCTTCCACAATGACCGTATCGCCGGGGCGCAGTAATGTGCGGACAATCAGGTCGAGCGCCTGCGTAGCCCCGGCGGTCAGCAACACGTTCGCGGCAGGGTCGGCGGGCAAACCGTAGCGGTCAAGTTGCTCGGCAATCCTTTCGCGCAGCGGCGCAAAACCGTACGGGTGCCCGTAGTCGGCCATGCGTGCCGCCGGCACGCGGCTGATCGAGCGCAACGCGTGATGCAGGCCGCTTTCATTGACCCATTCGTTGGGCAGCCAGCCGCAGCCTGCCTTGATCGGCACGGAATGATCGGCGAATACGTCAGACAGGAGCCAGGTCGCCGTAAGGCTCGGCGGCTGCCACGCCACCGCGCGCTTGTGTGCCGCCGGAGCCCGCGCCGCCACCCGGTACCCCGAGCCGCGCCGCGCGACCACGAGGCCCATCGACACAAGGCGTCCATACGCCTCCGTTACCGTAAAGGTGCTCAGCCGTTCCGCCTGCGCAAGCTGGCGCACCGAAGGCAGCAGCGCGCCGGCACGCAGCGCCTGCTGCTCGATGGCGCCGGAAAACGCCCGCACCAGTTGCTCGACGAGCGTTGCTTGCGCGCGGTCACGGTCCAGTTGAAGTTCGATCATGAGTCGGCAGGAAGAGGATGATGAAGGATGATGAAAGTTGATCGCCCAGAGTAAGCGACCAATACAGTTTTCGCCATTTTGCCAGCACAGTTCTCTCCGCGACAGGACAACTGTCTATGCCGCGGGTTTTTATCGAGGACTACATTGCGTGTTCTAACAGGAGATTTCCCATGACTTCGCGCCCCGTCATCGACGACCTCTCGTCGTTCTGGATGCCTTTCACCGCCAACCGGCAGTTCAAAGCTGCCCCGCGCCTGATCGAGGGCGCAAAGGGCATGTACTACCGCGCGACCGATGGCCGCGAGATTCTGGACGGCTGCGCCGGCCTGTGGTGCGTGAACGCGGGCCACTGCCGCGATGAGATCGTCGCCGCGATCCAGCAGCAAGCCGCCACGCTCGACTTCGCACCGACCTTCCAGATGGGCCATCCGCTCGCATTCGAAGCGGCCACGAAGGTCGCGGCGATCATGCCGGAAGGCCTCGACCGCATCTTCTTCACGAATTCCGGCTCAGAATCCGTCGATACCGCGCTGAAAATCGCCCTCGCCTATCACCGTGCACGCGGCGAAGGCCAGCGCACGAAGCTGATTGGCCGCGAGCGCGGGTATCACGGCGTGGGTTTCGGCGGCATCTCGGTCGGTGGCATCGGGCCGAACCGCAAGACGTTTTCAGGCGGGTTGCTGCCGAACGTCGATCATCTGCCGCACACGCACGCGCCCGAGCACAACGCGTTCTCGAAGGGCCAGCCGGCGTGGGGCGCCCATCTCGCCGATGAACTCGAACGCATCGTCGCGCTGCACGATGCGTCGACCATCGCCGCCGTGATCGTCGAACCGCTGGCGGGGTCGACGGGTGTGCTCGTGCCGCCGCAGGGTTATCTGCAAAAGCTGCGCGAGATCTGCACGAAGCACGGCATCCTGCTGATTTTCGATGAAGTCATCACGGGTTTCGGCCGGCTGGGCAAAGCGACGGCAGCGGAATATTTCGGCGTGACGCCGGACCTGATGACCCTGGCCAAGGCAATCAACAACGCCGCCATTCCAATGGGCGCCGTGGCTGCGCATCGCAACGTGCACGACACGATCATCAATGCGGGGGCGGTGAACGGTATCGAACTGTTCCACGGCTATACGTATTCGGCGCACCCGATGGCGGCCGCCGCCGCGATCGCCACGCTCGACCTGTATGCACGCGACCAGCTGTTTGAGCGGGCGGCATCGAAGGCACCGAAGTTCGAAGCCGCCGCTCATGCGTTGCGCGACGCGCCTTACGTGAAGGACGTGCGCAATCTCGGCATGGTGGCGGGTATTGAACTGGAATCGCGCGATGGCGCGCCAGGCGCGCGGGCCTACGAAGCGTTCGTGAAATGCTTCGAGGCGGGCGTTCTGGTGCGCTATACAGGCGATATTCTCGCGTTCTCGCCGCCGCTGATCATCGAAGACAACGAGATCGAGCAGATTTTCAGCACAGTTCGCAAGGTGCTCGAAACGGTGAAATAACGCGGTTTCATCCGCCGCTTACCCTCACTGGCGTAAGCGGCATACGAACCGACGTGCAAGTGTAAAGGCCGTTCCGGAGTGATCCGGAACGGCCTTTCTTCGTGGCAGGGCTGCAAATGCGCTAACGCGCATGCCGCGTCGCACCGGCCTTCGAAGCCGCCGCGCGGCGCGTCTGCCAGCCTTTCCTGGCGGACGCCGAGCGCTCGGCCGCAGAACGCCGGCTCGCGCTTGCGTGCGTCTGCTTCGAAAGCGCTTTGTGCGAAGCGGCCTGGCTGCCCTCGCGTTTAAGCACGCGCGTGGATGTGGCGGAACGCTTCGCCTTGGATTCCGTGCTCGCGCCGCGTTGCGTCTTGTGCTTGCCGGCTTGCGTGTCCTTCGCTGCTTTCTTGCGAGCGCCGGCGGAGACCGCACCCTTCTTCGGCGCCTTCAGACTCACACCCGACCTGCGCGCCTCAGACAAGCCGATAGCGATTGCCTGCTTCGCGGACTTAGCACCGTGCTTGCCTTCACGAATGTGATCGATCTGCTCCTTCACGAACGCGCCAGCCTGCGTGCTGGGCGACTTCCCCGCGCGTTTGGCGGCGTGGGCACGTTCGACAGTTTTCTTCTCAGGCATGGCAACACTCCTTTGAAAAAATAGCGTTGGACTAGCCATAGCCAGCGCAGCAACGCCCGTGCCAAAGCCTGCGGCAGGCACCGCTGTGCGCATCCGTCGCGGATTATTCTGTAAGCGTGATGTTAGATTCACGAGCGGCTATCCCAGCCGTTGCGCTGGCCCATTCGATTCGTTAAGGAGAGCATATGTTGAAGAAAACGTGTACCGCGGCAGTAAGCATCCTCGTACTCGCAGCAAGCAGCGCGGCATTCGCGCGTGACCAGCCGGGTGCGGACTGGATAACGAAGGACGCGGCAATCGCGAAGCTCAAGGCGCAAGGTTACGACGCGGTGCGCCTCAAAGCCGACGACGGACACTGGGAAGGCGAAGCCACCAAGCAGGGCTCGTTCTATGACATCCACGTCGACCCGCACTCCGGCGCGCTGACGAAGAATGAATTGAAGAAATAATCTTGTTGTACCCGTTGTAACACGCGGAAAACCCTGCGCCGGTTCGCGCCGGTGCAGGTCAGCCTACACCCTGGCCTGCACCGCTCTCTCGTCCACGCCGAGTTGCTCTTTCAACCCCGCCCATCCTTTCGGCGTGACCTGAACAGCACGGGAGTTTTTCAAGCGGCGTAGCCACCCCTTCGCGCAAAGCTGCGTCATGAACGCGACGCCCAACGGCCCGGCCAGATGATGCCGCCGCTCGGTCCAGTCCAGGCATTGCCGGGCGAGTCCGCGCCGGGTCGGGTTCAATGCCGCCACGTCCAGGCCCATCGCGCAGAACCACGCCATGCCGTCATGCGTCACCTCGAACTGCTTATCCGCTGTGGCAACAATAAACGCGCGGTCCTGCAACGCCTGCGTCACCGCCACGCCCAGGCCGCCGGCGAGATGGTCATAGCAGCATCGTGCGATGTGCAGGTCCTGGGCTTCCCGGCTACGCGGCATTCGACGCACGGGTCCGCTTGGTGCGACCGATGCAATCGATGCAAGATTTTCAAGCACCAGCGCAACATGCGAACCGGCCAGACGGTAATACCGATGCCGCCCCTGCGTTTCCACCGACAACAACCCGCCGGCCAGGAGCTTCGCAAGATGAGAGCTTGCTGTCTGGGCGGTGACGCCGGCCGCGTAAGCCAGCTCGCCCGCGGGTTGCGCGCGGCCGTCGGCGAGCGCCATGAGCATGGCGGCGCGAGTGGGATCGGCGATCAGGAAAGCGGCCGACGAGACCGCGGGATAAGCGTACATGAAGGATCTCCGCTTTGACCTCGCCATGATAGTCCGGCTGCCTGTGCGCATGCTTCGATACGCGTCGAAGCTTGTGGCATGACGGCGCCCCTACACTGGATTTCCCGTCCCGTAGCGAAAACTCCCCGTGCCCGACACCCGAACGCTTCAGCGCCGCGTCCTCGCCGCGACCAGCATCAGCTATATCGTCGTGATCCTCGATACGTCCATTGTCAACGTTGCGCTAGGCAGCATCGCCGATGCGCTCACGACCAATACCGCGGGCCTGCAATGGGTCGTCAACGCGTACACGCTGACCTTCGCGAGCCTGTTATTGACGGGCGGCGCACTGGGCGACCGGTTGGGCGCGAAGAACGTCTATTTCGCCGGCCTTGCCGTGTTCACGCTGGCCTCCGCGCTCTGCGGCCTTGCGCCCAATCTCGCGGCGCTGACCGGCGCCCGCGTGTTGCAAGGGATCGGGGCGTCGATGCTGGTGCCGTGTTCGCTGATGCTCATCAACCGCGCCTATGCCGACCCGGCCGAGCGCGCCCGCGCGATCGGCCTGTGGGCGGCGTGTGGCGGCGCGGCGATGGCCGGTGGTCCATTGATCGGCGGCATCCTGATCCATACGTTTGGCTGGCGCAGCATCTTCCTCGCGAACCTGCCCATCGGGTCGATCGGCTTGTGGCTGACATCGCGGGTGGCACGCACTGAACGGGCTGATCGTGCACGGGTCACGCGTCATCTCGATCTGGCCGGTCAGGCGGCGGCAATCGTGGCGCTGGGCATGTTGATCGGAGTGCTGATCGAAGGGCACGCGTCAGGCTGGCATTCGCCGTGGATCTTGAGCGGGATTGCGCTGGGTGTTCTTGCCGCAGGGAGTTTCGTCACAATCGAATCAAGGCGGTCGCAGCCGATGCTGCCCCTGTCCTTGTTCGGCAACCGGATTTTTTCCGGTGCTGCGTTTGTCTCGATGGTGTCGGCAATGACCTTCTATGGCCTGATCTTCACGCTGAGTCTTTATTTCCAGCAAGTGCGGGCGTATTCGCCATTGCTGACCGGCCTCGCATTCCTGCCGCTGACCGCGCTGGTGACTGCGGGCAGCATGTCGGCGGCGCGATTCGTCAGGATGTTCGGGCCACACTGGCCGATCTGCGCCGCATTGGGGATCTATACGATCGGCTTTCTCGGCATGCGGATGTCGACGGACACTTCGCCGTACTGGCTCATTGCGCTCCCCATGCCGGCCATCGGCTTTTGCGCGGGTCTCATCACGCCGATAGCCACGCGCTCGCTGATGGATACCGTCGATAAAAACCGCGCCGGGATTGCGGCCGGCGTGCTGAACTCGGCGTGGCAGACGGGCGCGGCGCTGGGCGTCGCAGTTTTTGGCGCCATGGTCCCGTCGCCCGATCAGTTTGAGCACGGCATGCATACCGCAATGGCGATGGCCGCGGCCATATTGCTGACAGCGGCGCTGGTCTGGTGGTTTGCATCGAAAGCGCTGGCTCGGGAGCGGATTAGCCAGATTGTTTGAGGATTCTGCTGGCGGACGGGTACGTTTGCTGCGAGGATTCCCGCGCGCGGGTGGACGGAGGATGCCGACGACGGCAAAATCGAGGCGCTGAACGTCCACCGGAAACGAAGCATCCTGCCCGCTGTGGCTGAACCCGAACAGCACACTCTTGTGCGAACGCCTCCCTTGACGATGCCCAAATCATCCCGCACTGCAGCACCTATCGACTTCTACGCTCCGTCCGAACAAGTCGCACGCCGCCTGATCGGTGCGATCTTCACGGTCGACGGCGTCGGCGGCAGGATTGTCGAAACCGAAGCCTACGATCCCGAAGATCCGGCGTCGCACAGCTTTTCCGGCCCCACCCCTCGCAACGCCGTCATGTTCGGCCCGCCCGCGCACGCGTACGTGTACCGCTCGTACGGCATTCACTGGTGCCTGAACTTTGTTTGCCGCGAAGAAGGTCACGGCGCAGGAGTGCTGATCCGCGCGATTGAACCGCTGACCGGCCTCGATGCCATGCGCCAGCGGCGCGGACTCGAGCCGTCGAAGCTGTTGTGCTCAGGACCGGGACGCATCGCGCAAGCCCTGGGGATCACGCACGGAAACAACGGCATGTCGCTGCTTGAAGCGCCGTTTCATATTGAAGCGCCGGAGGAGGACTATCCGCTCGCGATCGGGCCGCGCATCGGCCTCACGAAGGCAGTGGATGTACCGTGGCGCTTCGGGCTTGCAGGATCGAAGTTTCTCAGCAAGCCATTCCCGAAGGTTTGATCAGAGTGCAACCCCGTTGCACGGGTGCATGGCCGAGCATTTAATAAGGGTTGCGAAATAACATCAATCCTGCATCAATTGCGCTAGCACCGTGAGTTGCAAACCATCTGGATCGGCGAGGTCATAGAGAATGGAAAAATGATCTGCGCCCGGCACCGGCAAGTAAGTCACATGTTCACCCGCGTCAGCGCAGGCATGCGCATAGTCATGCGAATGGCGGATGAGTTCGGGCCGTTCAGCGTTACCGGCAGTGACGACCATCGGTGCACCGTGAGCGATGTGCCGCATCGGGCTGAAGCGGGTGATTTCCTCTGCCGATAACCCGAGCTTGTCGTTCAGCCGGCCCGCGCTGATGGGTTCGAGATCGAAGAGACCGCTGACCGGCAGCGCGTATTTGACCGCCGGATGATAACGATGCATAGCCGTGAGATGACCGCCTGCGGAATGGCCGCCGAGTACCAGCGTTGTATGGCCTTGCTCGACAAGGAAGTCGAGCAGCCGTCCGATCTCGCTCACAATTTGCGTCATCGATGCGGTGGGCGCCAGCGTGTATTCCGCTACTACAACGTTCATGCCACGGGCGAGCGGCCCTTCTGCCACAAAGGCGCAGAGCTCCTTGTCGCAGCTTTGCCAGTAACCGCCGTGGACGAAAACGAAGGTCGATGCAGGGGATTGCTTGTCGCTCGACGCGGGGAAGAAGTCGAAGCGCTCGCGCGGGGCAGGACCGTATCGGACATCGAGTTCAGCACCGGCGTGCGCGGAGTAGAAGGCTGCGCTGCGGGTTTCGAAGTCGGCGGGCGGATCGCCATTGCTGTAGGCCGCGTCGAGGGTCGCGCGGTCCATGGTGCGCCACGAGGTTTGCATGCGGTTTGTCTCCTGGAAAGGATGCGGGGCTCAAGGCGGAGTTTACAGGGTTCCGCGTGGTCTCAGCTTCTGTCCCACGGCGCCACCCCTCCCAAAACCTCAACCAGGTAATCGATCATCACCCTCACGCGCGAGCTCAAATGCCGCCGGCTGGGATACATCGCGAGCACGTCGATATCCGCCATGTGGAATGCGGGCATCAGCGCCACCAGCCGCCCTGCTCGCAAATCGTCGCCAATGATGAAGGTCGGCTGCCAGATCACGCCCAGCCCGGCCAGCGCCGCCGAACGCGCGGTGTCGCCGTTGTTCGTATGCATATGGCAATTCACCCGCACCGCGTGCGGCTTTTCATCGGCGTCCAGAAACTGCCACTCGTCCCCGCTCGCGGCATACGTATAGCCAATACAGCGATGCTCGCCCAGATCCGAAGGACGCTCCGGCAAGCGCCGCCCCGCCAGATACGCGGGCGCCGCGCACAGCACGTTGCGCGACGCGGCGAGCTTGCGCGCCGCATTGCCCATCGACCCGGCACGCGAAATACGAATCGCGAGGTCATACCCTTCATCAACAATATCCACCACGCGGTCGACCAGCGATACATCCAGTTCCACCTCGGGATGCCGCCGCATGAACTCCGGCCATAACGGTGCAAGCTGCAATACGCCAAAGCTCAGCGGCGCGTTGATGCGCAACCGCCCTCGCGGCTCGGCCGTCGACGACGACACCAACCCCTCCGTCTCGGCCAGGTCATCGAGTATTGCAACGCAGCGCTCGTAAAGCGCCTCGCCGCCCGATGTCAGCGACAACCTTCGCGACGTCCGGTTCAGCAGCCGCGTCCCCAGATGCGCCTCCAGTTCGACGATATACCGAGTCACGTTGGCGGGCGAGGTATCGAGCGCATCGGCGGCGCGCGTGAAGCTGCCGCGCTTGACCACGGCCACGAAGACCTCATAAGCACGCAAGCGGTCCATTGAACGTCTCCGGTGGGGGTTGGGCGGAACTTCGGTACGCCGGCTCAAGATTCACAAAAGCTGAACGATAAGACCATCTTCCGTGCCTGTTCGCAAGCTCCGGGCGAGCCTACATTGCGTCACATGGACCGGGGCATTGGGCACCGGACAAGCTGAACAAACGGAGAAACATCATGAATCGACTGACAGGAAAGGTTGCTATCGTCACGGGCGCAAGCGCAGGCATCGGCCGCGCCACAGCTAAATTGTTCGCGGCGGAAGGCGCAAAGGTGGTCGTTGCCGCCCGTCGCGCAGCCGAACTGGAAACGCTGGTGGCAGAGATCAAGGCGGCCGGCGGCGAAGCCGTCGCTCTCGCGGGTGACGTGCAATCGGAAGACTATGCAAAAGCGGTCGTGGCGCTCGCCATCGACACATTCGGCCGGCTCGACGTCGCTTATAACAACGCCGGCACGCTGGGCGAAATGGGACCGTCGACGTCCGTCTCGGTGGAAGGGTTCAACAACGCGCTTGCGATCAACCTGACCAGCGCATTCCTTGGCGCGAAACACCAGATCCCGGCCATGCTCGAACACGGCGGCGGGTCGATCATCTTTACATCGACGTTCGTAGGTTATTCGTTTGCATTCCCCGGCACGGCGTCTTACGCGGCGAGCAAGGCCGGCCTGATCGGCCTTACGCAAGCACTCGCGGCCGAGTATGGCGCACAAGGTATCCGCGTGAACGCCGTGCTGCCCGGCGCCGTCGATACCCCGATGTACCGGGACATGAACGACACCGCCGAATCGCAAACCTTCGTCACCAACCTGCACGCGTTAAAGCGTGTTGCAACACCGGAAGAACTCGCACGCTCGGTGCTGTATCTCGCCTCCGATGACTCCTCGTTCGTCACCGGCACGGCATCACTCGTGGACGGCGGCGCGTCCATCACACGCACGTAAACAGACCTCTATCGATTGGCGGTCTGGCGGATCGCAGTGCCATAGGTCTCTTCGATCCGCCGATCCTGCTCCGCGGGAAAAATCTGCTCCCACTCGATACCGTTGACGTCTCGTGTCTTGGCAAAACCAGCGGCCGTGTCATCTTCAAAGCCGACATGCCTGACATACCCGACATAGCGCCGGGGTCTTCCAAACCGTAAAACGTGGAACAATGAGGGCTTCATGACTTTGCTACATGCATCTGGAGCCCTCGATGAGCGCCACGCGTAACTCCCCCAACGCGTCTTCGGACATCCATGATCAAGCCGATCGTCCGAGCCGCGAAGAAGCTGAAGCCGCCGTTCGCGTTCTGATCCGCTGGGCCGGGGACAACCCCGCGCGCGAGGGACTCATTGACACCCCCTCCCGCGTCATCCGCTCTTACGAAGAATTCTTCGCGGGTTACGCGCAGAATCCTCACGACATCCTGGCGCGCACCTTTTCCGAGGTGCAAGGCTACGACGAGATGATCGTGCTCAAGGACATCCGCTTCGAAAGTTACTGCGAACATCACATGGTGCCGATCATCGGCCGCGCACACGTGGCGTATCTGCCGCGTGAGCGCGTGGTGGGCATCTCGAAGCTGGCGCGTCTGGTCGATGCCTTCGCGAAGCGTCTGCAAATCCAGGAGAAGATGACGGCGCAGATCGCCGACACGCTGGAAGAAGTCCTGCAACCGCTAGGCGTTGGCGTGATC
>Ga0073928_10004087_pt1 | contig 22104 bp, 21 predicted proteins | sample PaiPotPPA55metaG_FD_76969 | JGI IMG/M metagenome (GOLD analysis project Ga0073928, IMG submission 76969) | Iron sulfur acid spring bacterial and archeal communities from Banff, Canada, to study Microbial Dark Matter (Phase II) - Paint Pots PPA... ...
ATTCGAAAATCCAGAGCATCAAATCCGCCGCCCGAGGCTTCCGCAATTTCAAAAACTACCGGACCCGCATCCTGTTCTTCTGCGGAAAGCTTGATCTCTACCCACTGTGATCCGTGAAGAATCAAGCAAATTACGCAGACAAATGACGCGACCACCATCGAAGCACGCCTTTTCGACAAGGACGGCGAGCCTTGTCTCGATGCGGCCAACACTGTCCGCTTCGGCCTCGCCGGTGACGGACGATTATGCGACAACCTCGGCACGTCCACCGGCTCGCGCGTCGTGCAACTTTACAATGGCCGCGCCCAGATCAGCCTGCGATTAAGCGGCAGCCGGGCAGTCGCGTGTGTGGCGAGTGATGGCTTGGCTACGGAATTTCTAATGTTGACGAACCTGCCGGCAATTCAACCGCAAATTCAACCTGCAGCACTTTACAACGTCGAAAAACATTATGGCCAGCTTCGTCAGAATGAATAAAACCGGCCGTTGGCTCTTTTGCCCTTCTTCTTCGACAACGGAACTTCATCCGGGCTTGCGATCCACAGCAACGGCTGGGTAATGGCCATGTTACGGCGAATTTCCGGATCGTTTGGGTCGGCGTTCAGTTTCTTCCACAGATCAAAATATTTTTTATCGCCAAATTCGGCGTAAGCGAAGATCAGGCAGGGCTGGCGCGCAGGCCAATTCTCCCAATGCATCACGTCTTTCCCGCGGCCGTCCGCGAGCCATTGGTTTTTGTCCGCCAGATAAGGATAAATGAAATCCATCGCGTTCCTCGGCGTGCGCCCGTCGGGCAGCGTGTATTTCCAGACATCATCGTTCCTCGTGGACAAGAGGACACACAATGTCGCCACATTGTCCGCCTGAAAAATCGAGTAACCATAGGGTTTCGTGCGCGCCAGCTCGCGCGGAAAACTGCCGTTGTTCGTCATCTGATCCGGGAGCAGCACCTCCTTGAAACGCTGGCGGCACGTCTCCATCAATTCTTCATTGCCGGTGAATTTTGCGAAGCTCGCCAATTGCACGAAACAGGCGATGCTATGGTTGTTCGAATTGTTCATCTCCTTCACCCCATTCGTCGAGGTGATGATCCACTCGCTGTAATCCGCGAACCATTTTTTCAAGCCCGTATCGACTTCGCGCGGAAAGGCCGCAGACTTTTCGAGGAAACTCACGGCCACAGGCAGCTCCGCCAGATGCAGCGTGTCAATCACGCCGTAGGCACGGCCCGAAGAAGACCCCAATACCGCTTGCGCGTATCGAAGATGCGGATTCATCCGCGTCTTTGCGTCGAGGAAGAAGACGCGCAGCAAACCGGTGGCCTTAGTGACGTACCTGTCATCACCGGTCAGCGCATAGGCGGCGGTGAGCGCGGCCACGGCGTCCTTCATGTTGCGCATCGCCATGCGGTGATAGGTGAACGTAGCGGGATTGGATTCGCCGTCGCGCGTGATGTAAGGCAGGCCGGTCCGGTTGGTCGGGTTGGGCCAGGCATAATCAGCTTGCGAATAAAAATCATGCACACCACCTGCGCTGTTAGTGGCAACATGGTCAGTTATTGCGGTCGGCTTCGAAGTCAATGCCTGATCGGCGAGCTTTAGAATTCGGTCGTGGTCAATCATCGCTATCTCGAAGGAAAGATTTTGGAGCGAGTTCCTAATCGAGTTTGTCGCCCCAGCATCTTCGGCCTGGATTGGTTGGACGACGACCAAAGGAGGCAGAACGACCATGATGACGATCATCAACGGGAGTTTAATCAGTGTGAAGCGTCCGCGGCCAAACGGGCCATTCATAACAATTTTTTGAATCAACCCTCGGGACTGCGCAAATTGCAGGCTTGCCCGCGCGGGTCTGGATACATCGTCAGCACGACGCGGTTGGGCACTCTTGGAAGATGGGTTGTCGAAACCTCCTCGAAACGTTCGCCATCAAAGCGCATAAGTCCACCCAGAGTTGCGACCCATAAATAGCCGTCGATCGCCTGCGCCACGCCCGTCACATTGTTACCCGGCAAACCTTCGTCCGTCTGCCAGGTCCGGGTCAGCCAGAGATTCGCTAACGAGTCCTTATCCTCGCCATCCAACGCTCCAGCCGGTTGCGCTAGGCCGCCAATCAGCACGACATAAAGAGTGCAAACGCCTGCGCGAAACAATCTTGACCAGCTGAGCACTCACCAAACCTATTTCGTTTGGGGTCCAACTCAAGCGCAGACTCAAATCAGGAGAATCTTAGCTGACATATCGGCGCGAGCCAACACGTGCTCGCTGGCTCTTTCGAAATTCAAACGTCCGATGGAAGCACATCCATGATAGCGCTCCGCAGAATGACATGCGCGGCCTCTCCACGGTTGTTCGATTTGCTTCACCGAAAGAAAATGCAAGACGGCGATGGCTTTACTAGCCAAATTGTCCGCATGGTTCCTTGCCTGTGGAAATGGGCTCCGATGGCGCAGGCCGTCGACGAATTCGCTTGAAAACGTGATTGATGCAGCAGGTATCCGCGATGTGCGTTATCGGCTTGGCCACGGCCATGGCAGTGACGCCATCCATCGCGACCCGATCTATTCCTACGCGGTCACCGAGTTGCACGATGACCAGGGACGCACTGGAGTCGGCTTGGCTTTCACGCTGGGGGGAGGCAATCAACTCGTCTGTGAAGCTGCGCGGTTCTACGCACAACGCCTTGTCGGCAAGCCCATCGAAGAAATTATGGCTCGTTTTGGCGCCTTGCAACGCGAGATGGCCGATGAGCAACAATTCCGCTGGCTGGGTCCGCACAAAGGTGTCGTGCAATTGGCGCTTGCCTCGGTCACCAATGCTTGCTGGGATTTGTGGGCCAAGTCTCGCAGCGTGCCTTTGTGGAAGTTGCTTCTCGATCTTCCCCCGGTACAAATCATCGCCACGCTCGACCTCTCCTATCTTGAGGACGAACTCACGCAACCCCAGGCGATGTTGATTCTCGAGCAGGCACAGTCCTCGCGCAGCTCGCGTGAAGGCGTGTTGAAGGCCGGCTATCCCGGCTACGATACGTCGGTCGGCTGGTTTGATTACGAGGACGAACAAGTTCGCGAGAACTGCAAGCGGGCTATCGCCAATGGATTCAGTGCGATGAAACTCAAAGTCGGCTCGCGCGAGCCCGAACGGGATTTGCGCCGGGCCAGGATTGTTCGCGAAGCCGCCGGCAGCAAAGCCCGAGTAATGGTGGATGCCAATCAGCAATGGACGCTTCCGCAAGCGCTGGATATCTGCCAGCGCCTGCGCGCCATCGAGCCGTTTTGGATCGAAGAACCGACGCATCCCGACGACCTGCTTGGCCATAAAACACTTAGCGAGGCCATTGCTCCAACCAAACTGGCGCTTGGCGAACACGTACCCAACCGCGTTGTGTTCAAGAATTATCTCCAGGCAAGATGCGCCGGGTTCATCCAGGTGGACGCCGTGCGGGTGGGGGGAGTGAGTGAATTCCTGGCGGTGAGTTTGCTCTGCCGCAAGTTTGGCGTGCCGGTCGTGCCGCATGTGGGTGATATGGGGCAGCTCCATCAACACCTGGTTCTGTTCAACCACATTGCGCTCGGCCATGAGGTCGTGTTCCTTGAACATATCCCCCACCTGCGGGAGCACTTCGTCCATCCCTGCCGGGTAACGGAGGGGGTTTATCATACGCCGCAGGAACCGGGCGCGAGTTGCGATTTGAAACCAGCCTGAACCATGAGTCCGGAGCGCATCGTCGATTCACATGTTCATTTCTGGAATCCCGCACAGCTTCGGTACCCGTGGCTCGACGGTTTGCCGGCCCTGAACCGCGCCCTTCTCCCGGCGGATTTCGCAGCGGCAAGCAGGATGGCAAATGTGGGGAAACTGCTTTTCGTCGAGAGCGGCTGCGAATCGATGCACAGCCTCGCGGAAGTGAATTGGGTTTCCAGCCTGGCGAAAAGCGAACCGAGGTTGAAAGGCATCGTTGCCCACGCCCCGCTGGAAAAGGGTGACGCCGTTCGTGCCGAACTCGAGTTGCTGGGCGGCCGGCCGCTCGTGAAAGGAGTGCGGCGCTCGTTGCAGGACGAACGCGACCCGGGGTTTTGTGTGCGACCAAAATTCATCGCCGGCGTGAAGCTGCTCGCCGCATTTGATTTTACATTCGACCTTTGCATCCGCCACGGGCAATTGCCCTGCGCAGTCGAACTTGTGCGCCGCGTTCCCCAGGTAACATTCGTGTTGAACCATTTCGGCAAGCCAGATGTGCGTGGCGGAAAGACGGGACCGTGGGCGACGGCATTGAAGGCCCTTGCAGCGCTGCCTAACGTCGTTTGCAAAGTGTCCGGCCTTGCGACCGAAGCCGATTGGCTAAACTGGCAGCCCGCCAGCTTGAAACCCTTTTTCGAACGAGCATTTGAGTGTTTCGGGTTCGACCGGATGCTCTTCGGCAGCGACTGGCCGGTAGCGACCCTGTCGACGAGCTATCAGCGCTGGTTCGAAACCGTGGGGGAATTTATTTCATTCGCCGGGAGGGCGGACCGGCTTAAATTGTTCCGAACCAACGCGGAAAGGATCTATCGTGTTTGAGCTCAAGAACAAAACGGCGCTCGTTACCGGGGCGGCTTCGGGCATCGGGGCGGCGATCGCGGGAGCGTTCGTTCAAGCCGGGGCGAGCGTGTGGATTGCGGACCGGGATGAAGCGTCCGGTCATGTCGTGGCGGACAAGATTGGGGCGAAGTTTCTCAGGCTGGATGTGGCCAGCGAGGCGGAATGCGCGCAGGCCGCACAAGCCGTGGGTGTGCTGGAGGTGCTGGCGAACGTGGCGGGTATCGGACATGTGGGCACCTTGCTTAACACGACGGCGGTGGACTTGGAAAGACTGCATGCGGTCAACGTGCGGGGCGTGTTCAATTGCTGCAAAGCATTCGTGCCGGGCATGCTGGAACGCAAAGTTGGCAGCGTGATCAATATGGCTTCGATTGCCGGTGTTGTGGCCGTCCGCGAAAGGCTTGCCTACACGACCACCAAGTTCGCCGTCGTGGGTTTGACCAAAGCGCTTGCCATCGACCACTCGTACACCGGCGTACGATTCAATTGCATTTGCCCCGGCCGTGTCGAAACGCCGTTCGTACTCGCCCGGCTCAAGGAATATCCCGACCCGCAAGCCGCGTATCGAGAGATGGCTTCCACGCAATTGAGCGGGCGAATGTTGCGACCTGAAGAGGTGGCCGCTGCCGCGCTTTACCTGGCAGCGGATGAAAGCGCGATGGTCACCGGCAGCGCGCTGATGATTGACGGCGGGTGGAGCGCAGGAAAGTGAGATTACCAAAATGAAAATTGCCTGTTTAGTACGGTTTCAAACTCCCGTCGAGCATCATCCACTTTCCTTTTGCGTTTTTCAGCAAAACCGATTTGGTTCCATACGTAACCCGGCAGGACTCGCCACTTTCTGAGGTTATCCTTGCTGAGGTCAACCGCCCCTCTTTCCAAACCATGTCCACATCAAATCCTCCGCGCGCACGCAGGCCGTTTACCTCACCACTTTTCCAGGCCTCCGGCAACGCGGGAAGCAAGCGGATCACTCCAGTATTGCTTTGCAAGAGCATCTCAGCCATTGCCGCCGTCACGCCGAAGTTGCCATCAATTTGAAATGGCGGGCAGGCATCGAACAGATTCGGATAAACCCCGCCCCCGCCCTCATATCGGATGTCCATGCCTGACGCAGGACTCAATGCCTTCTGCACGAGCAGCCAAGCATGGTTGCCCTCTCCCAGCCGCGCCCAAAGTGCGGCCTTGTAGGCCAGCGACCAGCCCACGCCGTCATCGCTGCGCGCCTCCAATGTCTTGCCGGCAGCCTTGGCCAGTTCAGGCGTGGAGCAAGGCGATATCTCGTCACCCGGATACAGTCCCCAAAGATGCGATACGTGCCGATGGTGCGGTTCTGGTTCCTGATAGGGTTCCAGCCATTCCATGACGCGTCCATCCGGGCCGATTTGCGTAGGCGCGAGGCGGGCGCGTTTCGTGACCAACTCGTTGCGAAAGACCTCATCAGTGTCGAGAATTCTCGAAGATTCGATGCAGGCTCCGAACAAGTAGCGCACCAGTTGCTGAAGCATTGTCGGCCCCATGCAGATGGAAGCTTGCTGGCCATTTGGCATTTGGAAATGATTCTCGGGCGAGTTGGCCGGCGCGACGACCAGCCAATGACGGGACGGCTCTTCGATCAGGATGTCGGCATAGAATTGCGCCGAGCTCTTCAGAATAGGATAGGCCCATCGAAGAAATCTCCGGTCGCGCGTAAATAAGTAATGATCGTAAAGGTGTTGGCACAGCCAAGCCGAGCCGCCATTGGCGGCGCCCCACGATGCCGATTCGCCCGGGGAGGTGAAGCCCCACGGGTTCGTGATGACGTGCGCCACCCAACCGCGAGCATCGTAATAATCGTGCGCCGTCCTTGCGCCCGGCTTCTGCAAAGAGGAGATGAGCGCGAACAACGGCTGGGCCAAATCCGAAAGGCCGCATGCTTCTGCCGGCCAATAGTTCATCTGCACGTTCACATCCAGGTGCCAGTCGCCTGTCCAGGGCGTAGCGATCTCTTCGGCCCAGATGCCCTGCAGGTTTGCCGGCAATCCGCCGGCCCGTGAGGAGGAAATCAGGAGGTACCGTCCAAAGTTAAAATAGAGCGCTGCCAGGCTTGGCTCGCCTGCCTTCTCCCGGGCCAGCCCGATTCTTTTGGGTGTTGGCCGGCCGGTCGCTTCAGCGTGGGCTGGGTCAAGATGGAGCGAAGTCCGATGGAAGTATTCTTGATAATCCGCAATGTGCGTTTTGCGCAAGGTATCAAAGGAGCGTATCGCAGCGTCGTTCAAATCCTGAAGCGAGGCCGCCAATGGGTTTTTCGTCCGCCGCCCGGCGAAACCCTGATAATCCGTCGCGGCCGCGATGAGCAGCGTCACTTGGTTGGCCTGGTCCACGCCCAAAACATTTCCGTCAGTGGAAACGGAACCACCCTGGTTCAGTACCCGGATCCGCACGGCGTAGCGCACCCCTTTGCCATCAACGCCGTTGTCAAGCTGGCCGGTCATCAGCAATCCGTTCTTTCCATCGGCGACCGTTTCGAATCGTTCCGGCCGATCCAGGCGCGCGTCAAAAGAAATCTGTTTCGGTTGTTGCGCGCTCATCCGCAGGACCATCACCTGGTCAGGCGCGGTGATAAACATTTCGCGCTCAAATTCGACACCGCCACGATTGAACTTCAAGCTCGCTACGGCAGTATTCAAATCCAACTCACGCCGGTAGCCAGTGACCGCTGCATTGGTATTTCCCGCGAACCATGATAAATGAAGATTGCCGAGCACTTGATAACAGCCGTATTGGCCGCCGTGAGAGCCGGCACCTTTGCAGGTAAAATTGGCGTTCACGAGGGCCTCGGCTTCTGGATTTTTCCCTTCGAGCAGCAATTTGCGGATTTCCGGCAAGACTTTATAGGCGTCTGGTCGGTCGGCGTCCTGGCGCGAACCCGACCAAACGGAGCTTTCGTTGAGCACAATCCGTTCTTCGCCCACTCCACCGAACATCATCGCGCCGAGCCGGCCATTTCCCAGCGGCAGCGATTCCGTGAAATTCCTTGCCGGCTGGTCGAACCAGATCGTGGTGTCGGGCGGCATCGATTCGTTTTCCGCCGCGCCCAAAGGCGCAACGAGCGCCAGACCAAGCGTCGAAACACCGAGTGAAATCGAGATCCGTTTTTTCAGCATAAGCTTCGGAGGTGACCAGATATCCAGCCGCGAAATCAATCCGTCGCAAGTGGCAAGGTTACAGCGCATTAGTACTCGGGCAAAACGGAATTCACCCGCAGCGAATATTTTTATGCGGATTGCCGAGGCTAGACAAGTCGCCGGATGGCGTCACGTCGCAGATTCTTGCTCCCGGTCGACTCGCGCGAGCCATAGTGTTGAACCATGCCTGAAGCAATCACGGGTATGGGTCGGCAAGCGCCACTGGGGCATGCACGTTGTAACCGCACTCGCTGCCGCCACTCACCGGCATGGTGCAGCCGGTGATGAATTTGGCCTCGTCGCTGCATAGAAACGCGGCGACGGAAGCGATCTCTTCCGGTTCGGGGCAATACCCGAGCGAGTGAATTTGTTTCAAATAGTTCTCAATCCCAGCCGCGTTGGGCTGGGCCTTCATCCATTGGCGGAGCGTGTCGGTCCAGACCCCGGCTGGGCAAATGGCGTTGACCCGGATACCATCACGTCCCCAATCCACCGCGGTGCACTTGGTCAGCGCGTTGATCGCGCCCTTGGTGGCGCCATATACGGCATGTCGTTCCTGGCCAGTGACTCCCGCCATGCTCGAGATGTTCAGGACGCAACCGCGCGTGGCTTTGAGGTGGGGATGGCCCAGTTTGCAGCCTAGGAACACGCTGCGGAGGTTGACGTCGATTAGTTTCTCGAACTGATCAAGCGTGGTGTCCTGTACTGTCGCGGCCGGCAGTGCAAGCCCGGCGTTGTTCACCAGGATGTCAAGCCGGCCCCACAATGTCACCACTCGCTCGATCGCGCTCGCGAACGAATCTGCGTCCGCGACATCCAACGCATGAAAAACCGCTGCCTCTCCCAGTTCCGCGCATAAGGCGTCGCCATTCGGCCGGTCACGATCACCAACGAGCACTCGCGCGCCTTCGCCCAGAAATCGCCGGACTATCGCCGCCCCAATTCCAGCCGCCCCTCCCGTGATCAGCGCCACTTTGTTGTGCAATCTTCTGGACATAGCAGGTTAACGAAATATCAGATACAGAACTACGAACGAGGCTAGCACTGCCGCCGACGCGAGGCGATAGTTCCCCACGCCATGCCCGTCAGGCTGCCCACGCAACGGCTCGCGCCAGTCTCGCCAAACTAATGTTTTTGCCTGTTCCGTAAGCGTCTCAGGAAGCATAAACGATGTCACGACCATGATGAGGAGACATGTCACGAACAACAGGAACGCGATGAGCATGAAATCGCCGCGATAAAGATGATGCCAGTCCACGTAAAACATCCCCAGGCCCAGTGCCATTCCCGCGACGAGCGTGAAGAGGGCTGATTTGCCGGAAGCGCGCTGCCAGAATACGCCCAGCAGGAAGACCGCGGTGATCGGCGGCGCGACATAGGAAATCAGTTTGTTGATGCCTTCGAAGATAGTCGTGTAGTGGCCAAACAGCGGCGAGCAAACGATGGCTAGGAAGGTGCCAACCACGGTTGTGATTTTGCCAATGACCACCAGTTGAGGATCGTCGACGCCGGGTTTGTGGCGCTTTACGATGTCGTAAGCAACGAGCGTGGCCGTGGAATTAAGGGCGGCGGAACAGGTCTGCATCGCGGCGGCCAGCATCGCCGCCGCCACGAGACCTTTCAACCCGGTGGGAAGCAGATGGATGATCAGGAATGTGTAAGTGTCCGCGGCGGTCTGTGGCGACGCCCCTCCAAAGGCGTTCCGCTGCACCAGGGCCACACAGATCACCCCAGGCAGCACGAAAAAAAACACGGGCCAGATTTTTAGGAACGCGCAGAACAGGGGGCCTAACCGCGCGTGTCTCTCATCTTTTGCGGCCAGCACCCGTTGAACAATCGTCTGATCACAACACCAGTACCAAATTCCGAGAACCGGGTAACCGAGCAATATCGAATACCATGCCAGGCCGGAGGGATCACTGGCGCCTCGCGCCATGTTGAGGAAATTCCGGGTGTCCCACGCGACTTTGCTGCCCGCCACGCCGGCGAGGGGGTGCGGATTCGACGCAAGCGTGCGGGCCAGTTCGCTCCAACCGCCAATTTTCGTATAACCGACGACGGTGATGACAATCGCCCCGGCCAGCAGCAGCACCGTTTGAACGCTTTCGGTCCAGACGACGGCCAGCAGGCCGCCGAACATCGTATAAGCGCCCGTCAACACTCCCAGCACGGCGATAAACACCATCAATGCGTCCATGCCGAGAATCGTCGCGCCCGGCGCGAGCCCGAGGATGCCGCGTAACACCCAGGCGGCGGTGTATAGCGCCACGCCCATATGAATCACCACCGCGGAGAACAGTGAAATAATGGACAATACGTCCCGGCAGCCGCGGTTGAAACGGCGTTCGAGAAAATCCGGCAGCGTGGCAACGCGGGACCGCAAATAAAGTGGCGCGAAAAACAACGAAAGCAAGACAAGCGTAAAACCGGCCATCCACTCGAAGTTGCCGAAAACCAAGCCGTACTTGTAAGCTGCCTCCGCAAGGCTGACCAGATGGACGGTGGAAATGTTAGCGGCAAACATAGCCAGGCCGATGACCGGCCACGTCAGCGTGTTGCCCGCCAGAAAATAACTTCCGCCTTCACCGCCCCGCTCCCCTGTGGTTCGCAAGAAACCGGCCACCACCCCCAGGCTGACGACGGCGAGCAGATAAACGGCGATAATGCTCCAGTCAAAGCGACTCATGGCACCTCGCGGCCGCGCTATTCATTGAGCAGTTGTGCATTTGAAAGACCCGCAGGATTTTGCCTTTGACCGGTCACCGTAGCCGAGATTGTCAGATAGCCACACGCAAATCTTGCAAAATTGCCCCGCGAATGATATTAAACATGGAGTGACTGCGAAACCAACTTATGAGGCACGCAACGTGCATTATGAGATTGACCGTTGCGGGCCGCAGAAACACGCGATCGAAACGGGCAAAATCAATTTCCATGCGCTGACCAAAGGTCATTATCCAGGCACGCCCGTGCCCGAAAATATCTTGTCCGGATTGAACAGCATCGGATTTTGGAACGCGGGCGGCGCGCAGGATTGGGGGCTGGACCCGCACCGCAACGAAGGCGTCGAAATCATGTTCCTCGAAACCGGCACGATGGCTTTCGCCGCCGACGAAAGGAAATACAACCTGCGCGCCGGACAGTTCACCATCACTCGCCCCTGGCAGCTTCACAAACTCGGCGCCCCCAACATCGGGCCGGGACGGTTGCACTGGCTGATCCTTGACGTCGGAGTGCGGCGACCCCACCAGGACTGGCATTGGCCAGCATGGATAGTCCTGACCAAAGAGGATCTCGCCGAACTCACCCGAAAATTGCGTCACAACGAAAATCCTGTTTGGAATGCCACCTCGGCCATCACGCAAGCTTTCCGCGAACTCGCCAACACGGTGGAAGCCTGGAATCAGCCGCACGCGATCTCGCGACTGGCCACGCATTTGAACCAGCTTTTCCTGAGCATCCTTGATGCCTTGTCCGAGCAGCAGACCCAGGAAACACTCCATCTCACCGCGCGGCAGCGCACGGTGGAAATGTTCCTGCACGAATTGGAGAACGATCCGGCCATCAGCCAGGAGCCTTGGACGATTAAGAGTATCGCGGAACATTGTGGCATGGGCGTAACCGCCTTCTCGAAATACTGCCGCGAACTCGTGAATTCCGGACCAATGGAATTTCTGAATCGCTGCCGTCTCGATCATGCCGCCCAGCTATTGCGAACCAATGGTGGCCTTTCAATCACAGAGATCGCCCTGGAGAGTGGCTTCAACTCCAGCCAATACTTCGCCACCCGGTTTCGACATCGTTTCAAGGTTTCCCCCAGCCGCTTTGTTTCGGAACTGGGCAATTCAGATCTCAAGAAATAGACCGGCGGCGTGGTTCCGCGCACTGAGGATCAGCAGCGAGGTCGATAATCCCTTAAGCAGCCCGATATTTCCGACGAAAACCATAGAGCGCAGTTCCAGCACTGGCCCCAAAAAGGCCGAGCACGGAAGGTTCGGGAACCGCTGTAAGGTCCCGCACCTGTAGGAGATTGATCTGAGGATAGTCACCGTTCACGGAGCCTGCTCCGCTCAGGTCAATGGTCTCCGAGCCGGTATTGTCCGCTACGAACGTACCGATGATAAACTGGCCGGGGAAATTTCCAAACACCAGGCTGGCAGACGTATTGGCGCCACCCGTGAGGGTTTCGGATCGGCCGTTGCCACGCCCGTCGTTGGCCCAGAATTGAAGCAAGTACGTATCCCCTGGCGTCATACCGCTCCAACTGATTGTGATGCCGCCGCCACCGTTGCCATTATACCCTGCGGTTTGCATGAGACTGTTGTAATTGGCGTCCGAGGTGTTCGGATTGGCGTAGGCGTTATAGCCGCTATTGACTCCAGTCGTGCTCAGGCTGGGCAGATCGGAAAACGCCTGAAAGGTGACTCCATTAACCGTCAGCCCATTTTGATCTACCGCGGCTTGATTATACGGCGCCCATGAACCGAAATACACTCCGCTGGTGTTCACATCGGAAGGTCCGGAGATAGTGGTGGGCGTTTGCCAAATGACGTCGGCGGCGTTTGCAGTGGCGATGCGCAATCCGATCAGGGACGCGCAGAGGAGGGTTTTTTTCATGGTTGATTCGTGAGTTTTTTCAAGCAGGCTTTTTTTATTGGCTGTTGCGGAATCTACTTTAGCAAATTACCCCTAATTGATCTTCCAATTCCATTCAGCGAAGAGGATTGAACATCGCATCAGACCAAGACAGGCCGGGCGACAAGATCATTCTCAGCGGGCCAATTGCGGTCCATGGCATCGCCATCATGTCCGTTCGCCAGGGGCTCGAATTCGAAACCGAGATCGCCAGTGACACTCTTCTTTTGCGCGTCTTGGTTCAAGCGATGTTCTTGCATCCTCGATATGCTCAGCGGCGAACAATTGCCGCGGATCTGTTGAGCCTGATCTCCGAATTTCCCGCGTTGCTCTCACGGTGGGGAATTGCCCTATTCCCGTTCCCGCATCCATTTCCTAAACTCCTGTGTCTTCTCGCTACCCAAGGAGGGCGAAAAGTTGGAAGTTGTTGTTTGTGCGGCGATCCGGTAACGGATCGCCGTATCTGTTGTGTGAACAAATTCGCCCGTCAGATTGCCGATTCTGCATTATCGCTGTATGCGCGCCGAACCGCCTTGGGCCAGCGCCTTCACTTGTTGGAGCGTGGCCATGGTAGTGTCACCCGGGAAAGTCGTCAGCAAGGCGCCATGCGCCCATCCCAGCTTTACGGCCTCCTGCTCCGACTCCCCGGTCAGCAAGCCGTAGAAGAAACCTGCCGCAAAACCGTCTCCGCCGCCGACGCGATCCAACACATCAAGTTCGCACGTCGGCGCCGTATAGGCGTTGCCATCAATCCAGGCCACCGCTGACCAACTGTGCCGGTTCGTCGAATGCACCTCACGCAACGTCGTCGCCACGATTTTTACCTGTGGATGTTTCTTCCTCACTTTGTCGATCATCCCCAGGAACGCGCTGGGATCGAGTTTCGATTTCGCCGCGACCTCTGGCCCAGCAATGCCCAGGCCCAATTGCAGGTCCTCCTCGTTCCCCACCAGCACGTCCACATTCTTGACGATGCGGTCCAACACCGGCACCGCGCGCTCCTGGCCGCCCGCGATGTTCCAAAGTTTCGCGCGATAGTTCAAATCGAAAGACACCACCGCGCCCGCCGCCTTGGCGGCCTGCATCGCTTCGACGATGAGATCGGCCGTCGTGGACGACAAGGCGGCGAATATGCCTCCACTGTGGAACCAGCGGAGGCCCCCGGCCAAGATACCCCGCCAATCGAAATCCCCCGGCTTGAGCTGCGCGGCGGCTTCGTTGCAACGATTGTAAAACACGACCGGCGGCCGCACACCCTGCCCGCGGTCGCTGTAAACCGTGGCCATATTTGGACCGTGAACGCCGTCGTGCTTGAAATGCTTGTAATGCGGTTGCACACCCATCGCCCGCACCCGTTCGGCGATGAGGTCGCCCATCGGATAATCCACCATCGCACTCGCGATCCCCGTCCGCAGCCGGAAGCAGTCGGATAAGTTCGCAGCCACATTGAATTCTCCGCCACTCACATGAATCTGGCACTCCGTCGTCTTCCGGAACGGGATAACACCCGGATCCAGGCGATGCACCAGCGCCCCCAGCGACAAAAAGTCCAGCGCCCCGTCCGGGCGAATATTCAGGCCGTATTTCATCCTAGCCTCGTTTTCATTTCTCCGACCGCCGGATACTGCCGATTTCCCCTGCGCTTGTCGCTAATAAATTGGCCTCCCTTCCTTATCTACATCGTAATCTTAATCCTAATCTGCCTCGGCCCTCCGACCGTTTGGACTTCGCCCTGGCGACGTCCCCGGGTCCTGTCTTCTGTCCGGCATAGTGTCTTGTCGGACCCGGCAAATTCTTCCCTCCACCTTCATCCAACTTCGGACTTGGTCGGCACCAATTTTCGCCGAGATCCGTTCCCTTCCAACCGCTTTTGTCACGTACGCAGGCTTTTGGACCAAAGATATGGATTCGGTGGTCGGGGCGTGAGGAACCAGGGCATTCCCAGTCCAATGGTCGTGCAATGCGATCTGACAGAGAAGACTGGAATGGGACTGAGGTCGTCTTGGGCCAAAACTGAGGCCGGCATCCAACGCCTGGCGCCTTCGCTCTTTCACCAATGCCAGAGGCGAACGCGTAGTGTCTTTGCCGCAAGGGACGAAGGGCGTGCTTGTGAGCCGCAGTACATCCAATCCTTGGGGAATCAAAGGGTGCGTCGAACGCTTCTTGATAGGCGGAGTTACTGCGGGTCACAAACCCGCGCTCCGTTTCGACGAGCCGCGGACTTGTCGGCTTACGGATACCGGACGCGGTGGGGGTTCAGCCTGATCGAACTGCTCTGCGTTATCGCCATCATCGCCATATTGGCCTCGCTGCTTCTCCCGGTCCTGTTTCGGGCGTATAGCCGAGTGAAGGCGATGGCCGAGTTGTCGGATGCCTCCATCGTCGAGCATCTGCTCCTGCACGAATCCCGGGATTACTGCGCCGCGAGCCGCACCTATGCGTTTAGCGACAAGTCCGACTTTGCCGAAAAATGCCGACTTTCGCCCAAGTGCCGAGACTGGCTTGGAAAAGCGACGACGGTGTTCGTGCCGTTCGACAACCTCGCCCCGACCAACGAAATCGTGCTGACTGTTCACCTTGGGTCGGGAAAGCAGACGGCCGACTATTCTTTCAGCAAGGGAGATCTGTCCATAAGGCCGCAAGGGCAGTGATCCGCCTTCGCTGAAGCTACGGCGGACAGGTGCGTGACGCGTGACGCGCGACTCGATTAACGCAACCAGCCCAACCGGGAGTGATGCGTGGCCTTTTGTCCGTCACTGTCATTATCGGTCCCATAGTAGGTTTCAGCCCAGATGCGCCAAAATAAGCCATAATAAGGCGCCAAGTAGGATGAGGCCCATTATGCCGCCGCCAATTTCGTAAATCACCAAATGCGTAGGCGTCTTCTTCCAGCGGGCTTGCGTTTCGGCGCGGTAACTTTCCGACCACGCGCAACGCAGCAGGGTAACGGCTTTGAAAATGTACAGGACGATACTCACGCGCTCTTTCTTATAATTTAGCCGCATAACCGCAACACGCAATCCCTCTTGCTGCGTATCTGCTCCCGCTCTCGGATGAAGCTGGCGCGTTCGAAAGCGGCGGCAAGCCGCCGCACTCCATACGCTTCGCGAAATTCGCTCATTATCTTTGGCCACAGGCTTCATGGATTCGAAGGCAAAATTACTTTGCCGCCACGTTTGTGCGGGGCAAAATGCACCGATGAAGCGCTCGTTGGTTTTGCCGCTCCTGCTTTGCATCCTGTCTGGGTGCGCAACCGCTCGCTATACGGAGTTCGAAGCACTTTCTTCATGGCCCACGACCAAGGGAGCGGTTGCGGACAGCAGCTATGTGGTGCCGGTTTATCGCGGTTGGCCGCAGCGGCCTTGTCGGGTTATTGGCGGGATCCAGATCGTGGGATGGGAGAGGGACCGCCTCCTCACGTCGGCGGCTACGCGGGACGACGGCGGCGCCCCATCGCCTCGCCGCCGGCAGGAGTGGAAAACTTCGGATATTGCTCGGGCGGCGCGGACGGCAAAAGGTCGCGGGGGTGACGCACTCATTTTGCGCGTCCAGGACGAGTGGGATGCCATCGGCCAGGCCGCCACCGCCCGCCACATTGTCTTGCCTCCAAAGACTGCCGCGCTGGTCCTCAAGTGGAAACCGCAAGCCGAAGTCGAAGAGACGAGCCATCGATTGGAAGGATTTCGTGCGTACCTGAAACGCGCCTACCCTGCCCTTCGCCTCGAATCCAAAAACGAATTGTGGGAACTTGGAGAGGAGTATGTCACCTGGCTCGGATTGGAACTCGATTCGCAACCGGGAACGGCAAAGCTGGAGGAAGCATTGACGAGTTTGATTGCGCCATCGGCGGATACCGTCCCATCCAAGTGGTTATTCCGAGGCACCATCCGCGAGAACGCCTCGGCCGTCGAAACTACCGTATGGGGAATTGCCACGATGACCCGCGCCGGAGAGAAGGTCTCGATTGTTTCCACTGACGGGGATACGCGCATCACCTTTGCAGGACCTGTCAAAGACGACGGATTGAGCGGCGATCTGAGTTGCTCGGAAGGGCCTGCAAATTTATCGGCGCCCGCCGAAGGCACGCTGGCGCAAGACAAGATCGTCCTGAATGTTCGGGCACAAACCGATGCGGGCCGGGCGCGCGCCTCTTTTGTATTCTTGCGATAAGGGGGCGCATCCACGCCCCCGCCACATCCCGGTTGCCCTGCCGCCCGGCATCGTTTATTATGCCCGCGTCGATAATTTGCAACAGGAAGTTGTGTCCCATGAAAAAGACGACGACGACAGAGATGGAAAAAGAGAGGCCGACGCCGGAAAATTCCGACGCGGCGGAGCCGCCGGCGCCAGTGGAAGCTGGCACGGCGACGCCCGAGCAGTTGGCCGAACTCAAGGAACGCGCGGCCAAGGCCGACGAGCATTGGGAGCGATTGCTGCGCACCACCGCCGATTTCGATAATTTCAAGAAGCGCGCGGCGCGCGAAAAGCAGGACGCCATCCGCTTCGCCAATCAGGGGCTGATCGAGAAGCTGATTCCCGTCCTGGATAATTTCGACATGGCCCTCGCGGCGACGCAGGCCGCCCAGCCCGACGCGAACGGGTCGTTGCAGACGGGCATCAACATGATTTGGCAGCAGTTCAAAAGTGCGCTGGCCGAAGCCGGGCTGGAGGAAATCGACGCCACGGGCCAGGTCTTCGATCCCAATCTGCACGAGGCCATTTCGCAGAAGGAAACCGCGGATGTGCCCGAAGGCCAGGTGGTGCAACAACTGCGCAAAGGTTACAAATTGCGCGACCGGCTGTTGCGGCCCGCCAGCGTGGTCGTCGCCAAAAAACTTGCCGCCTGAACCATGGCCAAACGAGACTATTATGAAATCCTCGGCGTGGAGAAAAGCGCGACGGCGGAGGAAATCAAAAAGAGTTACCGGAAGCTGGCCGTAAAATATCACCCGGACAAAAACCCGGGCGATAAAGTTGCCGAGGAGAAATTCAAGGAACTGGGCGAGGCCTACGAGGCGTTGTGCGACGACCAGAAACGCGCGGCCTACGACCAATACGGGCACGCCGCCTTCGATCGCCGCGCCGGCGGCTTCGGCCGCGCCGGCGGTTTCCATGATCCCTACGATATCTTCAAGGAAGTCTTCGGCGGCAGCGGTTTTTTCGACGACCTTTTCGGCGGAGGGCGCGCGGACCCAACCCAGCCGCAACGCGGCGACGACCTGCGCTACGACATGGAAATCTCCTTCGAGGAAGCCGCCCACGGCTGCGAGAAGGAAATCGCCATCACCAAACCGGAGCGTTGCGGCGATTGCGACGGCACCGGGGCCGAGAAGGGGTCGAAATCAAGGAATTGCCCGGCCTGCGGCGGGCGGGGGCAGGTCATCAGTTCGCGCGGCATTTTCAGCATCGCGCAGACGTGTCCCCAATGCCAGGGCACCGGGCGCATCGTCGAGAAACCCTGCCGCACGTGCCGGGGCGCGGGCCGCGTCGAGCGCACATCCAACATCAAACTGCGCATCCCAGCGGGCGTGGATACCGGCTCGCGCCTGCGGTCCTCGGGCAATGGCGAAGCGGGCCGCCGCGGAGGTCCCGCGGGCGATTTATACGTCGTGCTGCACGTTCGCCCGCATGAGTTTTTTCAGCGCGACGGCGATGATTTGTTGTGCGAAGTCCCCGTCGGTTTTGTGCAAGCCGCCCTCGGCGCGGACATCGAAGTGCCGTCGCTCGACGGGAAGATTCCGATCAAAGTGCCGGCCGGGACGCAGCCCGGGACGATGTTCCGGCTCAAAGGCAAAGGCGTCAAAAACGTGCAGGGCTACGGGCATGGCGACCTGCATGTCCGCATCAATGTCGAGGTCCCCACGCACCTGTCGGCCACTCAAAAGGCCAAGCTTCAGGAATTCGCCGATCTGTGCAACGGCCAGGAAAGTCCGCTGAGCAAGGGTTTTTTCGAAAAAGCCAGGAAACTGTTTCATTGATCGGAGCCGGGTGGCGCCGCGATGCATCGCTTTTATCTACCGCCGCAACAGACCGGAGACACGGCGCTCTTGCTGGCCGGGGCGGAAGCTCATCACGCCCTGCGCGTTTTGCGCCTGCGGCCTGGCGAGCGCGTCACAGTGCTGGATGGCGCGGGCCATGAATTCTTCTGCACCATCGCGGAAACCTTTCGCGGACAAGTCCGATTGGCGGTGGTCGAAAAGCGATACATTCCTCCCCTGCCCTGCCAGATCGTCCTGTTGCAAGCCGTACCCAAAGGAAAACTCATCGAGTCCATCCTGCAGAAGGCAACGGAACTCGGAGCGGCCCGCATCGTGCCGCTGCTCACCGAACGAGTCGTCAAACAGTTGGACGAAGAAGATGCTGCGCAAAAAGCCGAAAAATGGCGGGCTGTGGCCATCGAAGCGATCAAACAATGCGGCTCAGCCTGGCTGCCGGAGGTTTCGACTCCGCTCACACCGGCACAATTCCTGGCGCGCCAGGAGAAATTCGAATTGCCGCTGCTGGGCTCGCTGCAAAGCGACAGCAAACACCCCCGCGAATACATTCGCGCCTTTCGCGAACAGCACGGGCGGCTCCCTAATTCGGTTTGCGTTTGGATTGGACCCGAAGGCGATTTCAGCCCGGCCGAACTCGCGGCAATCCAAAGCGGCGGCGCCCATCCAATCACCCTGGGGCGCCTCGTGCTTCGGACCGATACGGCCGCCGTCTATTGCCTCTCGATTCTCAATTACGAATTGCAGTCGCCCTGGCCATGACGGAGTCCGCGTGGCGCAACGGGTTTTGGGACGCGCCTAACCACCGCCCTCCACACGTACCCGGCTTTGCACCAGCACCCGAAACGATCGCCCCAAATGCTCAGGATGTGTCAACGTCTGAAGCTGCCGCGTGCGCGCAGTGGTCCATTCGCCGAATGACTGTTCGCCTTGCCAGGTCTGTGCCGCGATCTGGGTGAGGAACTGGCCTTGCGTCGAGAAGGCCTCGGTCCGCAAGCCGGCCGATTCGCCGGCTTTCTGCAGCGCGCTGAAATTCACATGGGCTGTGATGTCCTGCTCTCCCGGAGCCGCGAGCACGTTGCTGTTCGAATGATGCTTATGGTACGCGCGCAATGTCCCTTCGCTTCGATGAGGCGCGAACAGCTCCTCTGACGTCATGCCGTAATCGAGTGTCAGCAACTTGCCGCAAGTCAGCGCGTCGGCAGCCTGGCGCCACCATGCCTCCGCCGCCGGGCAAGCCTCCAGGCTGAAGTCCTGCGGCAAAACGGCCAACAAGTCCGGTGGAACATCCAGAGAGCGCAACGCCTCCTCGCCAGTGCAGTCGTGGGCAAGGCGTTCCCACACAAACCGATCTCCGCGCAGACCGACACCCCATTCGAACCAGGCCCTGCTCCGCGCGTCCCACCCCAACCGATGCACGGGCAGCGAGTCAATCAGTTCGTTGGCAAAAATGACGCGGCAAACGCCTTTGCTCCTCGTAAGACCAGCCAACGGGTTCAGGTCTGTCGCCCAATGCACGTTTCCAAATTCAGCCAGTGCTTTCCTTTGCCTCTCCCGCTGCCGCTCGGAAGGCTCGACGATCCAGTACTGCGCCCGCGCGAAAACCTTCGGGCAATGTTCGCGCAGCCACCCCAAAATGTCCGCCGCCAATCGCCCATGATGGGCGCCGGCCTCGATGATCTGGGGCGCTCCTTCCTGCCCGCCAAGCCATTGGGCAAACTGGAATGCCAACAACTCGCCAAACAGGCTCCCCACGCTGACACTCGTAAAATAGTCTCCGCGCCTCCCGATGGTGTCCTCTTCTTTTTCATAATATCCATACACGGGACAATAGAGGGCCAGCTCCATGAAGCGCGCAAACGTGATGGCACCGTGGCTGTTTATCTCATGCGCGATTTTTTCGACAACTTGGTTCAAGCGTTCAAGTATGGTGCGGATTTAGCTATCAGAGCCTCGGCACCATACATGATTTATGGCTAAAATCGACGCATTCTTTAACCTGATGTTCGAGCAGAAGGCCTCGGACGTTCATCTCTCTTCGGGGAACAACCCGATGCTCCGCATCAACGGCGAGTTGCAGCGCGTGGACCATCCGCCGCTCGACAGCGACGAGCTCAAGAAGATGCTCTATGAAATCGCGCCCGAGTATAAGATCAAGCTCTTCGAGGAAACCGGCGACGTCGATTTCGGCTATGAGATTCCCAATATCTCGCGCTTTCGCGCCAATTTCTTCAACCAGAAGAACGGCATCGGCGCGGTCTTCCGCCAGATTCCCAGCAAAGTGCTCTCCTTCGAGGATTTCGAAAAGTTCGACGCCCCGCTGCCGGCGGTCCTCAAGAAATTCACGATGCTCCACCGCGGCCTCGTCGTGGTGACCGGCCCGACCGGCTCCGGAAAATCCACGACCCTTGCGGCGATGGTGGATTATGCCAACAAGAACCGCCGCGATCATATCATCACGGTCGAAGACCCCATCGAGTTTGTCCACGAGAGCAAAAACTGTCTCGTCAATCATCGCGAAGTGGGCGTCCATACCAAATCATTTGCCTCCGCCTTGCGCGGAGCGTTGCGCGAAGACCCGGATGTCATCCTGGTCGGCGAGCTGCGCGACCTGGAAACCATCGAATTGGCCTTGGTGGCCGCAAGCACGGGCCATTTGGTCCTCGGCACGCTCCACACCCCCAGCGCCGCCAAGACCGTCGATCGCATGATCGATGTTTTCCCCAGCGAGCAGCAGAACAAGGTGCGCGCCACCCTGTCCGAATCTCTCAAAGGCGTCGTCGCGCAGAACCTTTTCAAGCGCATCGACAAGAAGGGCCGTGTCGCGGCCTTGGAAATCCTGGTGTTCACCACGGCCATCGCCAATCTTGTGCGCGAAGGAAAGACCCACCAAATTCCGGGCATGATCCAGGTCGGCAAAAAGCTCGGCAATCAGCCGTTGGACGACGCCATCATGGAACACTTGCGCATGAAACGCATCTCGCCCGAGGAGGCGTACGACAAAGCCATCGAGAAAAAGAAGTTCCGTGGCTTTCTGCCGCACCCGCCGGACGACGATGAGACCTGATCTATGCGGCGCCCCGAGTTGGATTACATATTGACCACGATGCTGGACTCCCAGCCCGACGTGTCCGATCTGCTTTTCACGGTGGACAAGCCGTTGCAGGTCGAATCCTACGGCGAACTCAAACCGGTTGCCCTCGAACCGCCCATCGAAAAGCTGACCCCGTTTCAAACCGAGATGGTTACGCTGAATCTCGTCGGCGACAATCAATGGCACATCATGGACTTGCTGAAGCGCGGCTCCTGCGACACCGCCTACACGCTCGTTGACAAGGCCCGCTTCCGTATCAACGCCTTCTCACAGAAGAGCAATTACTCCATCGTCCTGCGCAAGCTCAACACCTCCATACCCTCGCTCGAATCGCTGGCGCTGCCGGAAATCGTCAAACAGATCCCGCACGAAAAAACCGGACTCGTGCTCGTTACTGGCGCCACCGGATCCGGCAAATCGACGACCCTGGCCGCCGTCCTCAACGAAATCAACCACGGCAAAGCCGTGCATATCATTACGCTCGAAGACCCGGTCGAATTCATCCATCCCCATCTTCAGGCCACCTTCAACCAGCGGGAACTGGGCACCGATTTCGACAGTTTTGCCAATGGCCTGCGTGCCGCTTTGCGCCAGGCGCCCAAGGTCATTCTGGTGGGCGAAATGCGCGACCGCGA
>Ga0073928_10004088_pt1 | contig 22100 bp, 21 predicted proteins | sample PaiPotPPA55metaG_FD_76969 | JGI IMG/M metagenome (GOLD analysis project Ga0073928, IMG submission 76969) | Iron sulfur acid spring bacterial and archeal communities from Banff, Canada, to study Microbial Dark Matter (Phase II) - Paint Pots PPA... ...
AACCCACGGGGCTGAGCGAGAATGAGATCAATCATGCGCCCAGTCTCCGCTCAATTGACATAACCATGCGCCCGGAACCAAACCGCCGCGTCCCGCAACGCGGCCCGCGCCTCGCCGGGGCGATACCCAAGCTCACGCTGGGCTCGCCCGCTCGAAAAGAACATCCGCTTTTTCGCAAGACGCACGCCGTCTACGGTAATCCCTGGTTCGCGGCCACTTATACGCGCCCAACCCTCCGCGAGATGGGCAACCGGCAGCACCGCCGTGTGCGGTATCCGAAACCGCGGCGGCCGACGGCCCGAGATGCGGGCCAATTCTCCCAGAATTTCCTGCAGCGTCATGTCCTCCGCACCGAGTACGTAGCGTCGTCCCACCGTTCCCCGTTCATATGCTAAAAGATGACCGGCCGCGACGTCGTCCACATGCACCATGTTGAGGCCCGTGTCCACGTAAGCCGGCATGCGGCCCGCAAGTGCGTCCACGATCATTCGCCCAGTTGGGGTCGGCTTGACATCGCCCGGCCCGGCGGGCGTCGATGGGTTTACGATCACCACGGGCAGCCCGTCGCGAGCTAGCTCGCGGACAACCTCCTCTGCCAGATATTTCGAGCGCTTGTAATGGCCGATCATGTCCGCCAGGGAGGACTCGGTGTCTTCATCCGATGGTTGGCCGTCGGCACGCAACCCCAAAGTGGCCACGCTGCTCGTGTACACGATGCGCTCCAATCCAGCGCGTGCGGCTGCCTGCAGGAGTGCCCGCGTCCCATCCACGTTCGTGTGGTACATCGCCGCCGGATCGCGCACCCACAGGCGATAGTCAGCCGCGACGTGGAAAAGCCCTTGGCACCCGGCTAGGGCACGCTGCAGCGACGCCGGATCTGTCAGGTCGCCGGTCACAACCGTGACTGGCATACCCTCCAGGTTTCGTTGATTGCTCCCAGGGCGCACGAGTGCCCGAACCGCCACCCCTGACGCCAGCAATCGGCGGACGACCGCTGACCCAACGAACCCCGTAGCGCCCGTGACGAGCACCGTCACGCGAACCCGCCCGCGTCACGCCCGTCGTCGAGCGGTGCGAGCAGCGTCGGCCCGGCCGAGCGCGCGACGTCTCGCAGCGCGCGAAGAGCTAGTCGAAAACCACGCGCCAGCGCGGGGATGGCGGCCAGATCCGACGGATGCCGGACAAGCCCCGCAGCGAAACGCAGGGGCCGAAGCCTGCCGCTATGGTCGATCGCGAAGCCAAAGCTCAGCGGCACGCAGACGTCGGCCGTGTCCGCGATTGCGCGGACGACCACCCATGGCACACCGGCTGCCGCGCCCGCGCGGCCCACGGCCGCGCTTTCCATGTCGGCCGCGAGCGCTCCGGGGTGCGCAGCGGCCAGCGCCTGCTTGGCAGCGCTAGTGCCGAGCACCTGATGCGGACACGCAATCGCGCCACGTACGACCCGCATGTTCCCATCGAGGCGCCGCGCGAGAGTGGCGGCCCAGGACTCGGTTGGACGAAGATCGCCGGCTCGCTCACCACGAGGCGTCAGGGGCACGACGAGATCCGGGAGCACTAGCGTGCCCGCCGTCAGCGAGCGATCCAGCCCGGCGGCGCACCCCCAGCTGACCAGAGCCCGCACGCCCGCCGCGAGCAACGAGTCGCACGTCGCGCGCGCGGCCTCGTGCCCAATGCCGGCCGCGCGCGAAAGAACGCGAGGGTCGGTCCCGATGCACCGGGACTCCGCGGGCAGGGCAGAGACGACGCCCAACAGGTCACGACTCCGCACCGGCGCGCACGAGGTTCCGGTACCGCGCAAGCGCCCAGAGCGGAAAGTATTTCGCGTAGCCGTGGTACTTGAGGAAGAAAACGCGTGGGAAGCCAGGCGCATTGAACCATGGATCATCCCACGTGCCGTCCGGTTCCTGGCGTGCAAGCAGATAAGCCACTCCGCGTCGCACTTCGGGTGAGTCGATCTCGCCGGCCGCCATGAGACCCAGGACGGCCCACGCGGTCTGGCACGCAGTGCTGGGATACTCCCGTTTGACCGGTGCCGGGTCCCAGTAGCTCTCGCATCCCTCGCCCCAGCCGCCGTCGGCATTTTGCCATGACTTGAGCCACGCCGCGGCGCGCGCGATCGCGCCCACGTCCTCCTCTCCGCCGATCTCGGCGAGCGCCGCGAGAACCGACCACGTGCCGTAGATGTAGTTGGTCCCCCATCGTCCGAACCACGCGCCGGCGGCTTCCTGCTCGCGGCGAATGAATGCGCGGCAGCGTCCGACCGCGGACCTGTCGCGCGATCTCCCGAGTCGCGCGAGCGCCAGACCGCAGCGCGCCGTGACATCGCTCGTCGGTGGGTCCAGGAGCGCGCCGTGGTCCGCGAATGGAATCTCGTTCAGGTATTGGAATGTGTTGTCCGCATCGAATGCGCCAAAACCTCCGTTGCGGCTCTGCATTCCAGCGATCCATTCCACGGCGTTCGTGAGCGACGCATTGTAGCGGTCCGGGCGGGTTGTCTGCGACAGCGCCCATGCGACCGCGGCCGTGTCGTCCAAATCTGGGTAGCATGGATTCGCGAATTGAAATGCCCACCCGCCGCCGCGAACCCCGGGGCGAATGGCGCGCCAGTCTCCGGGCTCACTCGACAGCTGGCGCGAGACGAGCCAGTCGAGCGCGTGGTCCGCTGCCGCGCAGGGCGCTCCGTTGGCGACCTCCTGTAGCGTCAGTGCCGCCAGAGCGGTGTCCCATACGGGTGAGACACACGGCTGGCAGTACGCGCTGTCCGGCCCGACCACTACCAGCTTGCGCAGCGCGGCGCGCGCACGTACGCGATAGGGATGATCTGGGCCGTAGCCGAGGGCGGCCAGTGCCTCGTAGGCGTTGACCATGGCCGGAAATATTCCGCCTAGGCCGTCCGTCCCGTTGAGCCGTGCGATGAACCATCGCGACGCGCGCAAGAGAGCCACGCGGCGACCCGCGGCCGGCAATCGCGGCTCGCTCACTCGCCCCAAGGCGTCGAGCGCGGTCAGCGCACGATTGAGACGCGATCTGGCGGGGAAATATTCGCGCTCTCGCTCGGGCGGCGTGACGAACAGCTCTCGGATATTGACGCCCCGCGGATTCCGCGCGCGGAGCTTGAGACTGCACAATATCGAGAGCGGCACCATCACCGTTCGTGACCAATAGGAAACCTTGGTCAAATGAAACGGGAACCAGCGCGGTAGTAGCACGATCTCGACCGGCAGAAAGGGCACTCCGCGCCATGGGATCTGCTCGAACAGCGCCATCGTAATGCGCGTCAGGACGTTCGTGCGGGCTGCACCGCCGGCGGAGGTTATCGCGCGTCGCGCGGTCACCATGTGCGGAGCGTCGGGGTGGTCACCCGCCAGCTTGAGTGCGTAGTAGGCCTTCACCGAGCAGCTCAGATCGAAATCGCTCCCGGGGAACAACCCCCATCCACCGTGCGTCGCCTGCTTGTCGCGTAGGTACACGGCGAGCTTCGCTTCGAGAGCGGCATCGATCTCGTCCATGAAGTGCATCATCATGATGTACTCGGCAGAGATCGTCGCGTCGGCCTCCAGATCGAACCGCCAGAAGCCTTCTGTGTCCTGCCACCCAGCCAGCTGCTCGGCCGCCGTTCGGATGCTGCCGTCGAGCGCGAGCGGGTCGATGGCGTGCGCCGAATCTCGTCTCTTGTGCGAAGGGGCGGTCGGAGACGGTGGAACGTCGGGGGCGCGAGTGGAGGCCAGTAGGGATTTCATCGTTGGTGGGAACTTACGGTGACGCGCACGCGCGGCGCCGAGCGAGCGATACGATCATCATGCTGCCGCCGGCGCGCGATTCGTGCGCCACTCAGCCCAATACCACGAACACAGCGCCGGGACGCCAAGCAGCAGCTGCCGCGAGCGGCGTGCCAACGATAGAGCCAGTGCGGCCTGCGGCGACAACCCGACAAGCGCCCCGAAAATCACAAATGCTCCCTCCTGCGTGCCCAAGCCATCCGGCACGATGAACATCGCGCTTTGAACGGCGGTCGCCAGCCCCTCGAGGATAATCGCGCCCCGCACGCTGGCCGGCTGCCCCAGCAACCGCAGCGTCACCCACATCTCTGGCGCCCCGGCCAGGAGCCCCATCAACTGCCACGCGGCACACCCGGCGAGCGCGCGCGGATCGCCATACATCCGATGCAGCGCTGTGTGAAAATTCGCTGACTCGACGCTGTCCTTGGAGTCCTTACTATCGCTCCCCACCAATGCATTGATCACGCGTTGCGCGGCGGCAAACGCTACTCGGCCCCACCGCCGCAGCGTCGCGACAAAGGCGCCGATGACAACCACACTGATGAGTAGGGCGACGGCGACAATTCGGACCGTCGGGCCAACGGACGAATATGTGGCGAGCAGGGCGAGCGCGGTCGCCGCGAACATCACCTGCGCGGTCATGGTCAACGTCAGCTCTACGGCGACGCTCGCCGCGGCGGTGGCGGTTGAAACCGATCGGCGCACGAGCAGCCGAACGCCCGCCACCTCGCCGCCGACCCGCGCAACGGGCAGCAACCCGCTCACTGACTCGCGCACGATCGCGCCCCAGATCAGATACAAAAGGCTCGGTCTCTCGCTGCGAGTGAGAAGACATTGCCACGCGACCGCGAAGCAGGCGAGCGAGACGAGATGCAGAGGGACTAGCCACAGCAGCCCCCATCCCGCGATATCTAATAGCTTGACGATGTCGGATAGCCCGCTCCGCACGACCAACGTGATTGCCGCGATGAGCCCTGCGGCGCCGACCGCCCAGAGCACGGCGCGCAGGCGTGGCTTGCGGGCTGCCGTGACCTGCGCAGCGGGCGCAGATGCATCCACGAGTGAGAAGGGCACTAGGGCGTCGGGACTAGAGAGATCGCATCGGACGGTTGAGATTTCAGCCGGTCGGTGTGCTGGCGTCGCCCAGGCGAACCGAAACTAGCCGACCCCCAAGGCCTCCACCATCCCTTTCGAGCTCATGCGGTCACATCCAAGCGAACTCGAGTGCGGCTAGCGTGCTAGCCATTGTCGTCGCCTACGTCGCGTTGGCGGCCGCGGCATTTTCGCTCTTGTACGTCGCGGCGTGCCTGACCGTCACCATAGGCTGGCGGTCCGGGAGCGGGGCCCCGCAGCCGGTGCGGGAACCGCCTGTGAGTGTGCTCAAGCCGCTCTGCGGACTGGAGCCGGGTCTCGATGAGAATCTGCGTTCGATTTGCAGACAGCTGTACGCGTCCGCTGAGCTAGTCGTCGGCGCGCGCAGCCCCGACGACCCTGCTCTGGACGTTGCCCGACGCGTTGCCCAAGAATTCCCGGCCCACGCCATTCGCATCGTCGCGGGCGCGCTGCCGCTCGGCGCAAATCGGAAGATCGACACCGTCGCCTACCTGGCGTCCATAGCACGATACGACCTGTTCGTGATAGCCGACAGCGACGTCCGCGTCGGGCCTGGATATCTGCATTCTGTCGTGGGAGAATTGGGCGATCCCTCGGTGGGAATAGTCAGCTGCCTCTACCGAGGGCGACCCACCGGCGGGATATGGTCCCGCCTGGGCGCCATGGCGATCGACGAGTGGTTTATTCCATCGGTGTTGATCTCTCGCGCGCTGGGGTCGGAGGCGTATTGCTCGGGCACCACGATGGCGCTTCGACGGCAAGTGCTCGACGCCGTCGGCGGGTTCGCGGTACTCGCGCCGCTCTTGGCGGACGACTACGAGCTTGGGGCCCGCGTTCGACGCCTTGGGCTGCGGTCCGTAATCGCGAGGCACGAAGTGGTGGCAACCGTGCACGAGGAGTCACTCGAATCGCTCGTAAAGCACGAGCTCCGCTGGATGCGTACCGTGCGTACGGTCACCCCGCTCGGGCACGCGATGTCCTGGGTTACCTACTGCGTGCCCCTCGCGCTGCTTGCCGTGATCGCCAACTCCTTCGAGCCATGGACATTCGGGCTGGTGGCGCTCGCTCTGCTACTACGAGTCGGACTACATTACGCGGTGCTCCTCCCGGCTGGGAACATCGAGCAGGCAGACTCGACGCGACGCCGCGCCGTGTGGTTCGTCCCGCTCCGCGACCTGATGTCGTTGGGCGTGTGGATTCTGAGCTACGCCAGCCGACGGGTTACGTGGCGGGGCAATACGATGTGGGTCCGACCTGACGGCGTCCTCGCGGGCAAAGAGGGGAGTCCGGCCTGATGCGAACGCTTTTTCTGCACCCGCCTTCATATGACGGGTTCGACGGTGGCGCTGGCTCGCGTTATCAAGCGAAGCGCGAGGTGCGATCATTCTGGTACCCGACTTGGCTGGCGCAGCCCGCGGCGCTGGTGCCCGAGAGTCGGCTCGTGGACGCGCCCGCGGCGGGGTTGTCGCTCAGCGACGTGCTGCCCATGGCGCGGCAGTACGATTTGGCCGTGCTGCACACCAGCTCCCCGTCGTTTCCCGGAGACGTGCAGGTAGCCGAGGCGCTGAAAAAGGAAAACCCCGAGTTGCGCATTGGGTTTGTAGGCGCGAAGGTCGCGGTCGACCCAGAGGGCTCGCTGCTTGCGTCGCCAGCGATCGATTTCGTCGCGCGCGAGGAGTTTGACTTCACGATCGCGGAAATCGCCGAGGGACGGCCCTGGTCCGAGGTCGACGGCGTGACATATCGCGATGCGGCGGGCCGCGTGGCGCACACTCCCGACCGCGCGATTCTGGAAGACATGGATCGGCTGCCTTTCGTCACGGACGTCTACAAGCGCGATCTCAGGGTGGAAGACTACTTCATCGGATATCTCAAGCATCCCTACGTATCGTTGTATACGGGACGCGGATGCCGCTCGAAATGCACGTTTTGCTTGTGGCCACAGACTGTGGGCGGGCATCGGTATCGAACACGCAGTACGGGGCACGTGCTGGATGAAATGGCGCTCATTCCCCGGTACTTCCCGCAAGTGCAGGAAGTCTTCTTCGACGACGACACTTTCACCGACGACGGCAAGCGAGCGGAAGAGATTGCGCGCGGGTTGGGAAAGCTCGGGCTCACTTGGTCGTGCAACGCGAAGGCAAACGTCCCGTACGACACCTTGAAGGTGATGAAGGACAACGGGCTCCGGCTGCTTCTCGTAGGCTACGAATCGGGCAATCAGGATATCTTGAACAACATCAAGAAGGGAATTCGGCTGGACATCGCGCGTCGTTTTACGCGCGATTGCCGAGCCTTGGGCATAACCATTCACGGCACCTTCATCGTGGGCTTGCCGGGTGAGACGCGGGAGACGATTCAGGAGACGATCCGGTTCGCGCGCGAGATCAATCCACACACGATCCAGGTCTCTATTGCGGCGCCGTATCCTGGCACGTACCTGTACAACCAAGCCAAAGAGCGCGGGTGGCTCCCGGAAGACGATGCCGGGACGCAGCTCGTCGACGAACGCGGCGTGCAGACGGCCGCGCTGACGTACCCGCACCTCACGCGCACCGAGATCTTCGACTCGGTCGAGACGTTCTACAAGCGCTTCTATTTCCGCGCGGGCAAGATCGCCGAGATGACGGCGGAGATGGCGCGCAGCCCGCAGATGCTCAGGCGGCGCCTGCGCGAGGGCGTGGAGTTCTTCCAGTTCCTGCGCCGGCGCCAGCCAGCATGACAATTATCTGACTCGGGGCGAGCCCGCCGACCACAAATTGCGGCAGGTGAGACGCGTGGGCGATACACGGGCGCCCCGCCCGCGAGTGACTGTCACGGCCGACGATTTTGGCTTGGCGGTGTCCGTGAACGAAGCCGTCGAGATCGCGCACGGTGGTGGCATTCTCGACGCCGCGAGTCTCATGGTTGCGGGGGCGGCCGCCTCGGATGCCGTCGACCGCGCCCGTCGGCTTCCCACCCTGCGCGTGGGGCTGCATCTGGTAGTGGTAGACGGCCGCCCGACGCTGCCCGCAGCCGACATACCCGCGCTGGTCGATGACCGCGGCCGGCTGCGCGCGGGCCTCTTCGGAGCTGGCGTGCGCTTCTTCTGCGATCCTCGAGCGCGTAGGCAACTGCTCGACGAAGTGCGCGCACAATTCGAGGCGTTCCGCGCGACCGGACTACCGTTGGACCACGTTGACGGTCACCGGCACATGCATCTGCACCCGACGGTGCTGAGCGCCATTCTCCGCGTCGCCCGAGAATTCGGCGTGCACGCCATTCGGGTACCGCACGAGCCTCTGCGCGCTCTCAAGGGCGCTCCATTTTTTCAGCGCCTCCGCACGGCTGGCACGATTGTGCTGCTTGCGCCCTGGCTGGCACTAATGCGCTGGCGCCTTCGTCGCGCCGGCATTGCCAGCAACGAGTATGTGGTCGGCCTGAGCGACACGGGGGCGATGTCGGAAGACGCGGTCTTGCGCTTGATCGCGCACCTGCCATCGGGCGCGACGGAGCTGTACTTCCATCCGGCGGTTGCCGGGGGATTCGACTCTCACAGCTTGCCTCAAACCGCGGCTCGTCACGCCGCCGAATTGGGCGCGCTGCTCAGCCCCCGAGTGCGCAGCGCGCTGCAGGCTGCGCGCGAGCGTTGCGCGAGTGGCGCCGAGGCGTAGCTTTCCCGCACCGCCCCCGGCATGCCCGACGCTTCGACACAATCCTCGACAGTCCTTCTCGACTCGCGCGCCGTAGAGCGCACGCTCAAACGGATGGCGGACGCCATCGTCGAGTTGAACGAGGGAACGGCCGGCCTGATGCTGGTCGGGATTCAGCGGCGCGGCGTTCAGCTGGCGGATCGGCTGGCCACCTTCATGAAGGCCAGCGAAGGCTCTGCGCCGCGTCGCGGGGCGCTCGATATCACTCTCTATCGCGATGATCTCCAAACGGTCGGGCCGCGTCCCGTAGTCGGACCTACCGACATCCCGGGGATCATCGACGGGTCGATCGTCGTCATCGTCGATGATGTGCTATACACGGGCAGGACGGTGCGCGCTGCGCTGGACGAGCTGGCGGACTTCGGCCGGCCGGCCCGGATTGCGCTCGCGGTCCTGGTGGATCGCGGCGGCCGGGAGCTCCCAATCCACGCCGACGTGGTGGGTAAACGAGTCGACCTCGCTCCGGAGCAGCGCGTCGATGTGCTCGTCGAGGAGCTCGATGGACGCGATGCCGTGGTCGTCGTCACCCCGTCTCGCGGCGGCGGTAGCGGCGGAGGACCGGCGTGACGAGCACGCTCGGCAAGGACCTGCTCGCTATAGAGCCTCTTACCGCTGACCAGATTCGCCTCATTCTCGATACCGCCGAGCCGTTCAAGGAGATCAGCGAGCGCGCGATCAAGAAGGTCCCGGCACTACGCGGTTCAACAGTGGTCAACCTGTTCTTCGAGCCGTCCACTCGGACGCGCATCTCTTTCGAGTTCGCGGAGAAGCGGTTGTCCGCGGACACCGTCAACGTGGCGTCGTCCGGGTCCAGCGTGTCGAAAGGCGAGACACTGGTCGATACCGCGCGCAATCTCGAGGCGATGCGAATCGACATGGTCGTCATCCGGCACGGGGAGTCCGGCGCGGCCCAGTTTCTCGCCGAAAGGATCGAATCCACCGTGATCAACGCGGGTGACGGCACGCATGAGCATCCCACGCAGGGATTGCTCGACTTGCTCACGCTGCGCGACCACTTTGGCGATCTCCGCGGCGTGCGTGTCTGTATATGCGGCGATGTCCTCCACTCGCGCGTCGCACGATCCAACATATGGGGCCTGCAGAAGCTTGGCGCCGAAGTCGCCGTCTGCGGACCGCGGTCGCTACTCCCAAACGCCATCGCGGAGTTTGGCGTGAAAGTGTTCGACCGGATCGATGCCGCGATGGAATGGGCACAGGCCCTGAACGTGCTGCGCCTTCAGCTCGAGCGCATGACGGCCGGCTACATCCCATCGCTCCGCGAGTACAATCGCGTTTTCGGGGTGACGAGTGAGCGGCTCGCGAGGCTCAAGAACCGGCTCATCATTCTTCACCCGGGGCCCATGAACCGCGGCGTGGAGATCGATTCCGACGTCGCGGACGGACCTCACAGCGTGATTCTGAACCAGGTCACCAATGGCGTGGCGGTCCGGATGGCCGTGCTCTATTTGCTTGCGGGAGGCAGGCCCGAGCTGGCCGAAGCCGCCAAGAGCGGCGCAGTGCGGGCGGATCGTTGACGCGTCCGCTGCTTTTGCGAGGCGGACGGATCGTGGACCCGTCGCGCGGACTCGACGCGGTGGGCGACGTTCTGGTGCGTGACGGGCTGGTCGAGCGTGCGGCTGCCGGTTCAATTGGCGCCCCCGACGGCGCCGAAATCATCGACTGCGTGGGCACGGTGGTCGCCCCGGGTTTCGTCGACGTGCACTGCCATCTCCGCGAGCCTGGCCGCGAAGACGTCGAGACTATAGCAACAGGCGCGCGGGCAGCGGCGGCCGGAGGATTCACCGCCGTGTGCGCGATGCCAAACACGGATCCAGTCACCGACAACCAGGCCGCCGTCGGATTCGTGCTGCGCCAAGGTCTGGCCGCGAAGGCGGCCCGTGTATACCCGATCGGGGCGATCTCGATGGGGCAGAAGGGCCAAGCCTTGGCGGAGGTTGGCGAGATGGTCGGGGCGGGCGCGATTGCGATCAGCGACGATGGCAAGCCTGTCGTAAGCGCCCATCTTATGCGCACGGCGCTCGAATACACTCGCACGTTCGGTATACCGGTGGTGGACCACTGCGAGGAACCGACGCTGTCTGCCGGCGGCGCGATGAACGAGGGGCTCATGAGCGCTCGGCTCGGCCTCAAGGGCATACCGAGCGAAGCCGAAGAGATCATGGTGATTCGCGACATCCTTCTGGCGCGCCGCACTGGCGGCCACGTGCATCTCGCTCACTTGAGCACCAAGGGATCCGTCGAGCTCCTGCGCTGGGGCAAGGCGCGCGGCATCAACGTGACGGCGGAAGCGTGTCCCCATCACATCTCGCTCACCGATGATGCTGTCCAGGGTTACAACACCAACGCGAAGATGAACCCGCCCCTTCGCAGCGCGGACGACGCGGCCGCCGTTGCGGACGCTGTGCGCGACGGCACGATCGACGTAATTGCCACTGACCACGCGCCGCATCATTACGACGAGAAGGAACGCGAGTTCGCGGACGCGCCAAATGGTATTGTGGGCCTCGAAACGGCTTTAGGCGTCGTGATGACCAAGCTCGTGAGTAGCGGTTGCCTCGACCTACCCGCGCTGGTCGATCGAATGTCGGTAGCGCCGTCACGCATCTTTCATCTTGCGGGCGGTACTCTCGCTCGAGGTGCTCCAGCAGACATCACAGTATTCGATCCGACGCGGGAGTGGGTTGTCGACCCGTCCGCGTTCCTATCAAAAGGGCGCAACACGCCGTACGCGGGCTGGCGGTTAACGGGTCGGGCAGTGTGTACCGTTGTGGGAGGCAGGATCGCCTATCATATTGACCCAAACAGGCCATAATCGTGACAGCATCGGGGACCGTGACAGCATCGGGGACGAACGCCGGGACGGCAGACAAAGCCACTGACGCGATCGCAGCACTCCTCCAGGAACGGCGGCGATACGAGGGGTGGCTCACCGCGCTAGAGGTTAGGCGCGCCACGACACCGCCCCACGTGTACGCGCGCGTGCACGACGACTACGAAGGCCGCCTCTCCGCCGTTTTGGATCAGCTTGGCGGGCGGTCCGCGGAGCTCCAGCGCACAGTCGATGACTTGGCGGCGACCGTTGCAGCGCTGCAGGCGGAGGAGGACACCAAGCGGGACGAGCGGGCAGAGGCTGAGCTGAGGTCAGCGGTCGGCGAGTACACGGCCGAGCGTTGGGAGGACCTGAGTCACAGTGCGGACGCAGAGATCGCTCGCATCGCCGGCAAGCGCGGCGAGGCGTCTACCGAGCTCGCTCAGCTCCAGCAGCTGCTCTACATGGCCTCGGCGAAACGGCCGGCGGCGGCCGATAAGGGGTCGGACAAGTCTGGGACGAGCGCGCCGAAATTCGACGAGCTTGCGTTTCTCGAATCCGTCGTCGAGCCGAAGCCCGACATGAAACAGCCAGCACACGCGAGCGAGCCCAAGTCCGGACCAAAGGCGGCGCCGAAACCGTCGGAAGTTCGTAGCAAGACTCCCGCGTCGCCGCCATTCGTCGTCCCGCAGACGCCTGGTTCCGTCGCGGTTGCTGCGGCTGGGCCAGGCTCCGAGGCAATGGGGCAGCATGAGCCCAGGGTCGCCGTTCAGACTCCTCCGGAGTCTGCCGCCGTTAACAACGCCGGCGTTCCCGAGAAGCGCACAGATCCCATGGGGCGGAAGCAATCCCAGACCGATTCAGTGCCGGTCTTTCTCCGCGACGTGCCGGCCGAGCAGGCAAAAACGCTCAAGTGCGCGGAGTGCGGCACGATGAACTACCCAACCGAGTGGTATTGCGAGCGCTGCGGCGGCGAGCTGGCCGCGATGTGAAGGTGTCCGCGCCGCGCGTGCGGAACACGCGTGCGCGGCGAGCTACTTCAGTTGGGCCAGCTGACTCTTGTGTCGGGCTGCCGCATTCCGGTGAATGAGTCCTTTACGGGCGGCACGATCGAGGAGACTAACGGCGCTCAAGCGATCCTCGGCTGACGCGTCGGGCTGCCGAGCCCTCTTTACCGCTGTGCGCAGCGCTGAGCGCTGAGCCTTGTTGCGGGCTGTCGCCGCGCGCGACTTGCGCATGGCTTTTTTCGATGACGCGATGTTTGGCACGGCGCGTAAGATCGGGATCGCGCGGAGTGGATGTCAAGGCACCGGAGTGTTTTGACACTCATCTTCCGCGTCCGTACCTTACCGCGTGCCGGCCTCTCATCTACTGCTGCTAGCGCCAGTTCTGCTGTTCTCGATCGTGGCGCACGAGTACGCGCATGGCTACGCCGCATTGACTCAGGGCGACGCCACGGCGTACCAGTCGGGGCGGCTCACGTGGAATCCGCTCAAGCACATCGATCCCGTGATGTCGATCATCGTCCCCCTGGTGATGTTTCTCGCGCACTTGCCGGTGCTCGCCGGAGCGAAACCAGTTCCCGTGAATCCGCGGAATTACCGTAACTACAGGCGCGGCGACATCATCGTATCGCTCGCCGGCATTGCGACCAACGCCGCGATAGCCCTCGGGTGCACACTTATGGTCGCTCTCTTGGGTGCCATTGGGCGCGGGGTGCCGGTCCTGGCGGACACGCTCGGAATCTTGCAGGCGATGTTCTTGATCGGGCTATATCTCAATTTGCTGCTCGCCGTGTTCAATCTCTTGCCCATCCCGCCGCTCGACGGATCGCACGTCATGAAGTACTTGCTCCCCCCTGCGTGGGCCATGCAGTACCAGCGTCTCGGGCTTTATGGGATTTTCATAGTTCTGCTTCTGCTACAAACGAGGTTTCTGCAGTATTGGCTCTTCCCCGCGGCATACGTTTCATTCGTGCTTCGGGGCGCGGTTAGTCCGTTGGTCCTTCCCTCGGCTCTTCAATGGCTTCCACCGTGGGCGCCCTGACACCGCCTAGGCCCGTCGCGGACGGAGCTGGCGGGCCGTTCGTAGTCGAGCTCACACAGTTCAGTGGGCCTTTGGACCTGCTGTTGGCGCTACTCCGTGACGAGCAGATCGACATCTACGACATTCCGATCGCGCGGGTCGCCGAGCAATTTCTCGAGCGCATCCACGACCTCGCGCTCGATGAAGCCGCTGACTACCTCGAGATGGCGGCGCGCTTGCTCCGAATCAAAGCGCAAATGCTGCTGCCTCGGCGTGAAGGGGAGGAGGCGTGGGATGACCCCCGGGCGGAGCTCGTGCGCCGACTGCTGGAATACCAGCAGATGCGCGAGGTCGTAGACGTTCTCGAACGACACGCTGACAGGCGGCGCGACCGTTTTGGGCGAACGGTTCCGGCGGGCTCCGTGTTGACCGCGTATCGAGCGCCTGGCCCGCTTGCCCTCGACCTGATGGACTTGCTCGCCGCGGTCGATCGCGTGGTGCGGGCGGGCGCGCGCGTGGCGGTTCACGCCGTCGTCCCGCGCGCGCTCGACGTGCTGGGCGCGATGACGTTGGTTCGCGCGAGCTTGGAAGGCCGGGCTCGCGTGAATTGGCAGACAATGCTGCGCGATGCCTCGGAACCGTGGGAGGTACTCTCGCTACTGCTAGCCGTTCTCGAGCTTGCGCGGCTAGGAGAATGCGCGGTGTACCAAGCCGCCCCGTTCGCTCCGCTGGAGCTGACGCACGGAGGTGTCGTAAGGGATGATCGCGTTCGCGACTTGCCCGGCGACGCATCGGCAGCTGACAATGCTGCGTCGGTCCGGCCGGTCGCGGCCGACGCACTTTCGGCGGGCACTCTGACCGCGGCAGGCCATGAGCCCACTAGCGCGGCTGCTTGAGGCGGCATTGTTCGCCAGCGCAGGCCCCGTTGGCATCGACGGCCTTGCGGCGCTCGATCCCGACGCCTCGCCAACCGACCTGACGTTCGCGCTCGCCGAATTGCGAGACCAGTTCGACGACGGGCACGCCATCGAGGTAGTGGAGGTAGGTGGCGGGTGGCAGCTGCTGACGCGGCCCGAGTATGCGGCCGCGATTGAGAGCGCCCAGTTGGCGACTCGCCCGCAACGGCTTTCCTCCGCTGCGCTAGAGACTCTGGCGCTCGTAGCATATCGGCAGCCCATCACCCGGGCCGACATAGAGGACATTCGAGGCGTATCAGTCGGATCGATCCTCAAGTCGCTGCTCGAGCGCGGGCTCATCGATGTCGTCGGAAAGGCGCCGGGCCTAGGCCGGCCGTTGCTGTACGGGACGACGCCCGCATTCTTGGAGCATTTCGCACTGAGGCACTTGGGCGAGCTTCCGCGGGCCGACGAGCTCGCGATTGCGCTCCGGCCCACGACAGTCGCGCTCCCGTGATGCCCGGTAGGGCCGAAGGTGATGTGGCCCGCATGCGCGTGCAACGCGCTCTGGCACGCGCAGGAGTTGCTTCCAGACGCAGAGCCGACGCACTGGTCGCGGCCGGGCGCGTGCGGGTGAACGGCGCCGTCGCCATGACGGGCCAGGCCGTAGATCCCAGGCGGGACCTGATCACGGTGGATGGTGTACCCGTCGATGCACCTGCGCCGGTACGATGGGTGGTGCTGCACAAGCCCGTTGGTGTGCTGACGACGGCACGTGACGAAACGGCCAGCAAAGCCGCGCGATGGACCGTATTCGATCTGTTACCCCCTGACCAGCGTGTACGCGGAATGACCTACGTGGGACGACTCGACTACATGACCGCGGGAGTTCTACTGCTTACGACCGACGGAGCTGCCGCGCACCGATTGACACACCCGAGCCGCGCCGTCGAGCGCGCCTACGTCGCGACAGTGCGGGGCAATGCCGCGGCGGCGCTACGTGAGATTCGAGGTGGCGTCGTGCTGAGCGACGGACCCGTCGTAGCGACGCGTGCGGCAGCGCGACCGCTCGGGCAAGGTCGGTGGGATCTCGAGATCACTATCGCCGAGGGTAGAACGCGGGAGATCCGTCGGTTGTGCGAGGCCTTGGGGCTCGAGATCGAGCGCCTGGTCCGGACACAGTTTGGGCCCGTCCATTTAGGCTCCTTGCCGGCCGGACACACTCGCGGCCTCACGCCCAGCGAGCGTCGGGCTATCGAGGCATTCGTCACATGACGGACGCGACGCTCGCGGCCGCGCCGTCTCCGGAGATGGGGCCGGCGCCCGCTGTCACGTCTGCGGATACCGCGCTGATGCAAGCCGTGACTCGCCAGGTCGCGCGGCGCGTGGTTGGCCAGGACTACATGGTCGAGCGTTTGCTCATCAGCCTACTCACGGGCGGCCATGTGCTGCTCGAAGGCGTGCCGGGACTTGCCAAGACCCTCACGGTGCGCACTCTCGCCGAAACTATTCGGACGACCTTTCAGCGCATTCAGTTCACGCCTGATCTGCTTCCGGCCGACGTTGTCGGCACGCAGGTGTACGACCAGTCGAATGGGCAGTTCACCGTCAAGCGCGGCCCCATATTCGCAAACATCATCCTGGCCGACGAGATCAACCGCGCGCCCGCCAAAGTTCAGGCGGCGCTGCTGGAGGCCATGCAAGAGAAGCAGGTAACCATTGGCGGGATAACCTACCCGCTGGATGAGCCATTCCTCGTGCTCGCGACACAGAACCCGATAGAGCAGGAGGGAACTTACCCGCTTCCCGAAGCGCAGATCGATCGCTTCATGATGAAGCTGCGAGTGGGCTACCCGACTCGTGATGAGGAAAAGGAGATCATGCGGCGCATGGCGAGCGGCATCGCGATCCCCGTCGACGTGGTGGCCGGTCCGGCGGCGATTCTCGAAGCGCGGCGCCGAATCGCGGAGTTGTACATGGACGAGCGAGTCGTGGACTACATCGTAGAGATCGTACACGTCACCCGCTCGCCGGGCGACGCCGGGTTGAACGACCTGATTCCCTTGATCGAGTTCGGCGCGAGTCCGCGTGCCACGATCGCGCTTGCTCAGGCATCGCGCGCTCACGCGTTTCTTCGCGGCCGAACGTTTGTCACGCCGGACGACGTGAAAGCGGTTGCCCCGGACGTCCTGCGCCACCGCGTGTTGACGACGTTCGAGGCGGAGGCGGAAGACGTGACGAGCGACGGTATCGTGAAGCGAGTGCTCGCGACGGTGGAAAGCCCGTGAGCCTGCCGGTACCCCCGGAGGTGCTGCGGCAGGTCAAGCTCATCGAGCTGCGCACGCGCGGGTTCGTCAACTCTCTTTTCACTGGGGAATATCGATCGGTTTTCAAGGGGCAGGGAATGGAGTTCGCCGAGGTACGCGAGTACCTGCCCGGCGACGAGGTACGCTCGATCGACTGGAACGTTACTGCTCGCATGCGCCGCCCTTTCGTGAAGCGGTATGTCGAGGAGCGCGAGCTCACGGTAATGCTGGCGGTGGACTTATCGGGGTCGGCGCGGTTCGGAACGGCCCGCCGTTTCAAGAGCGAAGTGGAAACCGAGCTCGCCGCCGTGATCGCGATGTCGGCCGTTCGCAACAACGACCGCGTTGGCACGCTTCTCTTTACGGACCGGGTGGAGCTGGTGGTGCCGCCGCGGAAAGGCAGGCGTCACGTGTTGCGCGTCATACGCGAGCTGCTGGCCTATGCCCCGGAGCAGCGCGGGACTGATCTAACCGGCGCGCTCGAGTATCTCAACCGTCTACTCACGCAGCACGCGATCATTTTTCTCTTGTCGGATTTCCTCGCCACGGGATACGAGCATCAACTCAAGCTGCTTGTGCAGCGTCACGACGTAATAGCCGTGACTGTCGGAGATCCCGCGGAGGATGTGCTGCCTAATGTCGGGCTCGTCGAATTCATCGATCCCGAAACCGGAGTGCTGGTAAGCGTGAATACGAGTAACGCGGTAGTGCGCGCCCAGTACGCGCGCCGCGCAGCGGACGAGCGCGCTACACGGCGACAGCTCCTCCGCCGGCTCGCCATCGACGAAATCGTGGTGCGTACCGACGGTGACGTGGTCAGTCCACTGTTGCGGTTTTTCCGCGAGCGCGAGATGCGGGGCCGCCGCCGCGCGGCGTAGCAGTCGCCGGCCGCTCAATTGAAGGCCGCCCGATGATTGTTGCTTTCACGTTCGCGGTGTGGCAGGCCGCTTCGAATCCAACTTTGGCGGACTCCGTGCCGATCCGTCTAGGTGTGCGCGTCGAGCCCGAGACCGTAACGGTAGGTCTGCCATTCGTGGTGGACATACGAGTGCGCGCGCCACGCGGCGCTGAGATCGTGTTCCCAGCCGCGCCGGACTCCGGGTCACCGGTGCAGGCGCTCGACCGGCGAGCGATCAAGCACTCAGCTGATACGACCACCAACGAAGCAACCGCCACATATCGGTTGGCGGCGTGGGACATCGGACCTCAAAAGCTGCGCTTGGACAGCGTGCTCGTGCGGACACCTGGCAGGCCATCCGCGACGCCGCTGCGCGGCATCTCGCTCGCGGATCTCAGTGTGTTCGTCCGGAGCGTGCTCCCTTCCGATTCGGCGCGACGCATCCCTAAGCCGGCCCGCGGGTACCTGAGGACCGCCACCTTCACTTGGCCGCCATGGTGGTGGCTGCTGATCGCGCTGGCCGCACTTGTCGCACTCTGGCTGTTATGGCGGTGGCTGCGACGACGACGGCAACTTTCGGCGGCGGATCTCGACCCCTACAGCATCGCGCTGCGCGATTTTGCGCGCGTAGATGCCCTGGGCCTTCTCGACGCTGGCGAGCGCGGCCGATACGTGGCGCTCGTGACGGAAGTGGTCCGCGCATATCTGGCACGCCGAGTCGCCAGCGCGAGCACGGCGCTCACATCGACGGAACTGCTGAGCGCCTTGCGGGACGAAGCGCGCGTGCCGCTGACGGCGCTGCGATCGCTCCTGTCGGACAGCGATCTAGTGAAGTTCGCGCGGTATACAGTTTCCCCTGATGGCGCCCGAAAATTCGCCCGGGTTTCAAAGCAGGTCGTCTCGGACGTGGAAAAGGCGGACCGGGCCGCCCGCGCTGCCGCGGCGGAAGAGGCGGCGGCGGCGCGGAAAGGGGCTACGCCTCCGAGTGTCCGGCGGGCGGCATGACTAATCTCAGCCTCGGGGTACCTGGCGGGCTGACGTTCGGCGCGCCCTGGGCCCTGTGTCTTTTGCTCGTGTTGCCGGCTTGGTGGATATGGCGCAGGCACGGCGAGCCGCGTGCCGTGACGTTCTCGCGGGTGCGCGTGTTGGTCACGGGCCCGCGCGCGGGACGTGGCATTACGCGAGGACTATTCCTGCTTCGAAACGTCGCGTTGGCCGCCCTCATAGTTGCGGTTGCGCGCCCTCGGTCCGGAGCGCGGGCGGACACTGTGACGAGCGAGGGAATCAACATCGTGCTCGTCGTGGATCTATCCAGCTCCATGCTCGCCCTCGACTTCCAGCCGGAAAACCGACTCGAAGTGGCCAAGGAAACAATGAAGCGATTCATTGCCGGACGCACGTCGGATCGTATTGGCGTCGTCGCCTTCGCGGGGGAAGCACTGACGCAGGTGCCGCTCACGATTGACTACCCCGTCGTCAACGCTGCCGTGGACAATCTGCAAGCCGGTCAGCTGGAGGACGGCACGGCCATCGGGACCGCGATTGCGACCGCGGCCAACCGCTTGCGTGCCGCGCCGGGCCAATCGCGCGTCATGATTCTGCTAACCGACGGGGATAACAATCGGGGGGCCATAGATCCTCGCACGGCAGCCAAGGCCGCCGCCGCGTTCGGGATCAAGATCTACACGATCGGGATCGGAACCGACGGGCTAGCTCCAGTGCCCGTGGGGCGCGGGCTGTTCGGACTGCGGTACGAGAACCGGGAAGTACGCATCGATGAGCCACTGCTTTCCGACATCGCTCGAACGACAAATGGTCGCTTTTTTCGCGCTCGGGATGTCCAGGCTTTGCACAGCATTTACGAGCAGATCAACCAGCTCGAGCGCGTTCCAGTGCAGACGAGATCGTACGTGCACTGGGCAGAGCATTTTCGGTGGCCGCTCGCCGTGGCGCTCCTCGCGTTGACGCTCGAGCTGTCATTGCTGGCTTGGCGGGGTCCGCTGACATGACGCCGGATTTTCTGCGCGCGCCCCCCACGCTTCTCGCGACGTTCATTGAGCGGCCCGAGTTACTCGTGCTAGCTCTCTTGCTCCCGGTCATCGTGGCGCTTCTGCTGCTCCGCCGGCGGAGAGACGTGCTGGCGCGGATTGCGCGTCTTGGGAGCGGACCGACCGTTGCCAGATTGCTCCCGCCCAGGATGCCCATTGGATGGCGTTCGCGCGCTGTCATGCTTGGCGCCGCCGTCGTTTGCGCGGGGATCGCATTCGCCGGGCCGCGCTGGGGGTCCGAGAAAGCGGTAGTCGAGACCAGCGGGGCGGACGTCGTGATCGCGATCGATGCATCGTTGTCGATGCTCGCCACTGATGAGCCTCCCAGTCGGCTCGAGCGAGTGAAGGAGGAAATCCGCCGATTGCGCGATCTCTCGCCGGGCGATCGAGTGGCTCTCTTGGCATTCGCTGGACGCAGCTATATCCTGACGCCGCTTACGGTTGATGACGGTGCTCTCGACTTGTTTCTAGACAATCTCGACCCTTCCGTCGTGGGTCAGCCCGGGACCTCGCTCGCGCGCGCCATCCGTCAGGGTACGGACCTCTTGTTGACAACCAAGACCGCGAGCGACCGGGCAATTGTCTTGATGAGCGACGGCGAGGGATTCGAGTCGGAGGACGACGTGCGGCGCGAGGCTGCGCGCGCCGCCGAGAATGGAATCAGCCTAGTCACCGTGGGCTTTGGAACAGAGCGCGGTACGACAATTCCAATTCCAAACGCCGCGGGGAACGGGACTACGCAAAAGCGGGATGAAAACGGAGACATCGTAGTCACACATTACACTCCGACCCTTCTGCGCGCGGCGGCGGACGCCGCCCACGGCACCTTTATCGCCGCGGACGAGACTGATAAGGCGTCGAATATCAGAAGGGCGCTTGCGAAGCTGCGCGTCGCCCGCCGCGCGATCGAGCGCGGCGAAGAACTGTCACAACGCTTCCAGCTGTTTCTGCTGCCGGCGATCCTGCTGCTAATTGCGGACACGTTGTTGACAGACGGAAACGTTCGCCGTGCGAAGCGCGTGGCGACACCGGCGCGCCGGCAGCACAAGCCGACCGGCCGGAGCGACCTTCACGGACGGTCGCGGTCGCCGCGCTTGCGCCCCTCGCTTTCCTGGCAGCCGCCGCAAACGCCCCCGGCTACGCGACGCCTCCGGCCGATTCCACAGGGTGGCTGGAATCCTATAGACAAGTAGTCGACGCCGGTGATCGCTCGGCACCGGCGCTGTACAACTATGGCACCGCGCTCCTCAACGCGGACTCGATCGACAGTGCCATCGGAGCTCTTACTCTTGCTGCAAACACTCGCGATGGCGAGCTACGATACCGCGCGCTCTTCAACCTCGGTCTCGCGCATTTGCGGCGTGGGCTCGCTGCCCGCGCCGCCAAACAGGCCGGCGACCAGGAACTCGACGCCGCGCTCGATGCCTACAAGCACGTGCTCCTTTCCCGACCTGGCGACCACGACGCGACATGGAACTACGAGCTGGCGCTCCATAACCACGATGCCGGCGGCGGTGGTGGTGGCGGCGGCGGGGGCGGCGGGCAGTCCCCAAAGCAGCAGCACTCGAGCCCCTCCGATCAACGCGGCGCGGCGCCGGAGCAGTCCGGCGAGCTCGGACAGAATCAAGCCCGCGAGCTTCTCAATAGCGCGGCGCGCGAAGAGCGTGACGTGCAGGGAAAATCGCAGCGGCAGAACGCGGCTGAGGTACCGCCCGGGGGGAAGGATTGGTAGCAGGACTGTGCGGTGCGTTGCGCATCGTGCCTCAGCTCGCGGTGATATCGCACGCGGCCATCGATACAGGCCAAGGGGTGAATTTTCACGCGTACATCGAACCCGACACGGTGTACGTGGGACAGCAGGCAACATACGAGGTGGGTGTTTTCATTGACGATCAGCTGCGGCTTCGCCTACGGCGTAACCCGGAGTTCGTGCCGCCCGAGCCCCAGGGCATGCTCACGTACGACCTGCCCGCACCAACGCGAACGCCCGGGACACGCCACGTGGGCGGTCGCACATATGAAGTGCACGTGTTCGATCGCGCTCTCTTCCCGTTGACGCCCGGGCGGTATGAGATCCCGCAAGCGCAGCTGGCTTACTCCCTTCCTTTGTCGCTCAGCTTCTTTAGTAGAGAAGAGGGCCACACGCTGTACGCGGAAAGCCTCGCGGTCGTAGCGGTCGCACCGCCGGAGGCTGGACGTCCGCCGGGCTATGCGGGCGCAGTTGGGGATCTGCGTGTGGACGAACGTCTCGATCCGGCGCAGGCGCGCGTGGGCAACCCGGTTCTACTTACGGTGCGGGTTGAAGGCCGCGGCGACGTGAAGCTTTTCCCCCGTCCCAATCTCGACGTGCCGTGGGGCTCCGCAGTTCCGGCGCAGGAACGCGTACGGCTGGACTCCGCGTCCGAGTCGGTGCGCGGGGAAAAGGAGTTCGATTGGCTTGTGACGCCACGTGACAGCGGGACGGTGGCGCTCCCCCCAGTTCGTTATCCGTACTTCAATCCATATACCGA
>Ga0073928_10004090_pt1 | contig 22095 bp, 16 predicted proteins | sample PaiPotPPA55metaG_FD_76969 | JGI IMG/M metagenome (GOLD analysis project Ga0073928, IMG submission 76969) | Iron sulfur acid spring bacterial and archeal communities from Banff, Canada, to study Microbial Dark Matter (Phase II) - Paint Pots PPA... ...
CCGCGGCGCGCCGTTGGCCTTCGTCATCGCGGACATGCCGTTCGGGTCTTACCAGGGCTCGGTGGGTCGCGCCGTGGGGAACGTCAGCCGAATGATCCGCAAGACCGGCTGCGATTGCGTGAAGCTGGAAGTCGCCGAGTCGCACCTGCCTTTGGTTCGCGAACTGGCGGATGCGGGCGTGGCGGTGATGGCCCATCTGGGGCTCCGTCCGCAGTCGGTGGCGCTTCTGGGCGGGTACCGCGTACAGGGGAAAACCGCCGCCGAGGCCGCCAATATCGTGGCACTGGCATTGCAGATGCAGCGCGCGGGGGCCGCGGCACTGCTCCTCGAAGCGGTCCCTTCGGAGGTGAGCCAGGCCGTGGTGGATGCGACGAACGTTCCGGTCATCGGCTGCGGCGCGGGGCCCTCGTGTCATGGATGCGTTTTCGTCACGCACGACGCGTTGGGGCTTACGCACAACCCTCCACGATTTGCGCCCAGGCTCGGCGACCTCGCAGCGCCAGCTTTGGCAGCCTTCGCCGAGTACGTCCGCCAGGTTGGCAGCGGACAATACCCGTCGGCGGAGCAGCAATACGAGATGCCCGCCGATGAAAGAGAAACATTCTTGCGCACTGCCGACAGGACGGTGTTGCGAGTGGTATGAACGAACCGACGTGGGAATATCGTCCGTAATAGCTAAGTTGTTATTTGTTAAGCGGCGCCTCCCCTCTCGAGGCGGTCGATAAAGAGTCCGAGGTTTTAGGAGTTGCCGATATGAGTTCAATGAAGCCTCTGAATAAGAAAGTTGCCGCCCTGCTGCTGGGCGGTGGATCGGTGGGCGCGCTGTTCGGCGCGGGCGTGCTGCACAACCAGTGGGTACGCGCCGAGCAGCACGAGGCGACGCAACAGCAGCTCAGCCAGGCCGAGAACCTGGCGACCGTCTTCCGCGACGTCGGCAAGCAGGTCGAGCCGGCCGTTGTGGAAATTCAGGTCCACAAGACGATCAAGGCCCCGAAGGGCATCCCGCTGCCCGACGACATGCTGCGGCGGTTTTTCCCCGATCAGCCCGGTGTGCCGCAGAACCCTAACGACGAGAACGACGGGGAAGAGGGAGGCGGCGGCCCCAATTTCGAGCAGGTGGGGACGGGTAGCGGCGTGATCGTCGAAGTGGACGGGAACACCGGCTACATCCTCACCAATAACCACGTGGCCGGCGGCGCGACTGACATCACCGTCCGCCTGGCCGACGGCCGACGCATCGACGACGCCAAACTCCTGGGCGCAGATCCCAAGTCCGACCTGGCCGTCGTCAAAATCCAATCCGACGACCTCAAGGCGGCCAAACTGGGCGACAGTTCCACACTCCAACAGGGCGACTGGATCATGGCCTTCGGCGCCCCGTTCGGATACGTCGGGTCGATGACCCACGGAATCGTCAGCGCCCTGAATCGAAGCGAGGTCCATATCCTCGGCCCCCAAGGCTATGAAGACTTCATCCAGGTCGACGCCCCGATCAACCCCGGCAACAGCGGCGGCCCGCTGGTGAACCTGCACGGCGAGGTCGTCGGCATCAATACCGCCATCGCTTCCCACAGTGGCGGATTTCAGGGAATCGGCTTCGCCATCCCGGTCAATGAGGCCAAGTGGGTCTATAGCCAACTCAAGGAGCACGGGAAGGTCACCCGTGGATGGCTGGGCGTCGCCATCGGCGACGTCGCCCACCAGCCCGATGTCGCAAAAGGACTAGGGTATGACAAGGGCACCGGCGTCATTGTCGAGGACTTCACCGCCAACTCCCCGGCCATCGGCAAGCTCCACAAGTACGACGTGATTACCGAGGTCAACGGCCAGCCGGTCGAGAGCGTCACCGCACTGCGGAACGCCGTCGCCCAGCAGGCCCCCGGGAGCACCATCCATCTATCAGCCTTCCGCGACGGGAAGACGGAGCAGGTGGCGGTGAAGCTCGGCGAGCAGCCGGAGAACATGTTGGCCAGCCAGAACGAGATCGTCCCGCCGCGCGGCGCCGCGCCGCATTCGACAGAGGCACTGGGCATGCGGCTTTCGACACCCAGCCCGCAGCTCGCCGAGAAGTTCAACCTGCCGGACAACTCACAGGGCGCGGTGGTGACATACGTGGCGCCGAGGTCGGCGGCCGAGCGTGCCGGGCTTCAGATCGGCGATGTTGTCACCGAAGTGGACCGCAAGCCGGTCAAGAGTGCCCAAGAGGCCTCCAACCTGATTTCCAAGCATTCGGGCAAAGGCGCGATCCTGCTGTACGTGATGAGCGGCAACACCGATATCGGCGGCCACATTGTGGCTGTCGAGCCGCCGAAGAAGTAAGTGGCATTGCCTGAGTCGGCGTACGAACTCCGCGGGCGTTCCCCGCGGACTTCTTTTTCGCAGATCCCTCTATTCAGTCTGGACCGGCAAAGGCAACGGCGCCAGCCGGCGGTATTGTTCCAGGAGCGGCAGATCGCCTGGCGCCAGGCTGACAGGCTGCGGCGATTGATCGCCATCGCGGCCGCGCGGCTCACAGAAGGTGGCGGCACGGACCTGCCGCCGCTTGCCGCGAATCACGCCGGTGGTGTACTCGGCGGTGAAGACGTAGCGGTATTCATCTCCTTTTGTGCCATAGATCAAGTCGACCACATAAACGTCGGCAGCGCCGGGGACCGGAAAAACGGAGGCGATTCTGGGGGCGATTCGAAGCAGATCGTGTGGGCTGTAGGTCATCCGCCACTGGGCCGCCAGGCTGCGCAGCGCTCGCGTCCGCCGATGCCGCGAGATCCGTTCAATCAGCGCGGCCACTCCCGTCAGCGCCATCAGCGCGCCCAGGAAAACGGCCGGACTGATCGAGAACCATACGGGCACGGGAAGACCGGATGAGTAACGCGCTAGCTACCGCCGGCGCCGCGAAGAGGCGCCGATTGCGGCTGCGGCCTGCCCACGCGGCCGCCACCCGACGGCCGCGACGCGGCCTTCCGGGCCGACAGGTCGATCTCGCTGTAGTCCGGCGCCACCGGACTCAGGGCGGAAATCCAGTCGACCATCGTCTTGTACTTCACGTCATTCCTCGTCCGCACGACGCCATGGTAGTTCGCGGCCTGCGGATGGGGCGGGTCGGCGATGTCGGGAGGCAGCGCGAACTGGACCAGCACCGAGTCCTCCGGCCTCTCACGGTTGATCATCACGTAGTCTCGGTCCTTGGTCTTGTAATAATGATACTTCTGGAGGATGATGAAATTGGTATACAGCTCGGCCTCGTTGCTCCCCGGGACGTGCAGGGCAAAGTTGCCGGCGGGTTTGTCGGGATTGTGACAGTTGCCGCACGCGATCAGCACCTGCTGCTGCACCTTCTTGAACTGAAACATGACCGGCGGATCCCCGACGAGGATCACGTCCTTTTTCATGTCATCGGTGCCGTGTTGGAGAATGGCCCACGCCTGCTGATACGGAGGCAAGCGGTTGAAGTCAGCGGGATTGATCCCCTCGCGGGCGACATAGCGGCGGCGAACGTCGTTCTCGAACTTGATGCTCTTGATCTGCTGACCCTCTTGCCATTCGGCCTGCTTGACCAGATTGATCTCCTCGGGGGTGAGGAGGCGGCCCGCGGCCGGGGACTTGGCCGGCGCGCGGGCCGGCGGATCGACGCCGCGCGGGTTGTTGTCCGCCGCCGCCAGCTCCACAGGCCCGTGCCGGCGAGTCTCCCGCTCGTCGAGATCGACCTGCCTCTGAACCGTCCGCATCATGTCGGCAATATCGGCGTTGTGCGGCTTGATCTGGCGCGCCTCCTCCAGGACCTGGGCCGCCAGGTCGTACGCCTTGTTGTCAAACAGCCAGTGGGCCAGCTCCATCCGGCCCGGCACGTCGTAGCGGGTCAGCTTGTTCAGCCGGCGGCGGTACTCCTGATCGATCGAGTCGGCATAGGTGAGCGAGCGAATGCGCTCGCGAGGGATGGTGGTGTGGATTCCCTTGTGATCGACGATAACCTGGTCGTCCTGCTCGCTGACGTCGCCGTCGAAGCTCTGCCCGTCGTTGGTTTTGACGATCCCGGGGCGGGCCCAGACCGCCGACGCGAGCGCCACCGCGGCCAGCCCGCCGAGCATCCAGTTTCGCGCCATGCTGCGTCTCCAGTGGTGAGGTGCGTCCATCCTAAAGACGCAAGTCGCGACGGGCAAGTTTTCCCTCACGACACAGCGACGGTCGGGACCCTAAAGAAGCGGTCTCACCCGCCCGTCCCCATGACCCGAGGCTTTGCCCCAGATGCCCGGGACCGGGCCGCCGCAGTCGGGGCAGCGGCCGTCTTCCTTCATGCGGTTCTCGGTGACGGGAAAGCCATACCGGCGGATGAGGGTGGCCTCGCAATGGTGGCACCGTGTGTTCTCCCATTGGCCGACCTGGCCCGGCAGATTGCCGGGATACATATACCTCAGCCCGGCTTGCTTCCCGTATTCGACGATCCGCATCAGGTCCTCGGCCAGCGTCTGGCGGTGGTCCATCATCTTGTAATCGGGGTGGAACGCGGTCATGTGCCAGGGCATCAGCGGGTCAATCGACGCCAGGAAGTCGGCCATCCGCTTCAGCTCATCGGTGCCGTCGCTGAAGCCCGGCACGACCAGCGTCACGATCTCGACCCAGAAACCGCGCTCCTTGAGCATCCTGATCGTCGCGGTGACGTTCTCCATCACGCCGCCGAGTTGGCGATAGTGCTTGGGATCGAACGTCTTGAGGTCAACCTTGTAAGCCGACACGAATGGCCGGATGAAATCGAGCACCTGCGGCGTCGCGTTGCCGTTCGAGATGTACGCGCACAGCAACCCGCGCCCCATCGCCTCCTTGAATACGTCCACCGCCCACTCGCTGGTAATGAGCGGCTCGTTGTAGCTCGAGGCGACCACCGGCGCCCCATGTTTCAAGGCCAGATCGACGAGCTGCTTCGGGGTCGTCATCCGCGGCGGCGCCACCGCGTCGGGATCGCGTAGCATCTGGCTGGTCACCCAGTTTTGACAGTAACCACAGTGAAAATCGCAACCGAGCATCCCAAACGTCAGCGCGTCGCTGCCGGGCAGGACGTGGAAGAAAGGCTTCTTCTCGATCGGGTCGCACGCCAGCGCGCCGACGTACCCGTGCGGTACCAGCAGCTTGCCATTGTCATTGAAGCGGACGCGGCAGACGCCATCACGGCCCGGCTTCACCACGCACCGATGCCCGCAGGCGAAGCACTGGACCGCCGAATCCTCCCGTCGCTCGATCAACGCCTCAGCCGCTGGCACGCTGTACCGGTGCAGCATCTCCTTCAGCGATTTGAGCCGTTCCTTCTCTTGCGCGATTTCCAGCGGCATATCATGCTCGAGGTGAAGGTCTCTATGGGGATACGTCCCGGCGCGGGGAGCGGTTTACTCACAGCCCCGCCATTGCCGAACTCCCGATTCTATCCCGGGTTGAGCAATCCCTCCCCCTCACTATAATCCCGCCTTCCCTAACCGGGCGGGGCGGGGACTTGGATATGGGCCTGATCGTCCAGAAATTCGGCGGCACAAGCGTGGCGGACACCCGGCGGATCCACTCTGCCGCGCGCCGCGCCGTCGCCGCCAAGACCAGGGGCAACGAGGTGGTCGTCGTGGTCAGCGCCATGGGCAACACCACCGACGACCTGATCGCCCTGGCCAGGCAAGTCTGCGAAAACCCCCCGAAGCGAGAGCTGGACCAGTTGCTCGCCACCGGCGAGCAGGTCACCATCGCCCTCATGGCCATGGCCCTGCACGACCAGGGACACGAAGCCATCAGCTTCACCGGCGGCCAGATCGGGCTGGTGACCGACAATGCCTTCTCCAAGGCCCGCATCCAGTCGATCAACAAACAGCGGATCTTCGAGCAACTTGAGGCAGGCCGGATCGTCATCGTCGCCGGCTTCCAGGGGGTCACCCCAGAGGGCGATTACACGACGCTGGGCCGCGGCGGCAGCAACGCCACCCTTGTGGCCCTGGGCGCCGTGCTCCAGGCCGACGTGTGCGAGAACTACACCGATGTGGACGGCATCTTCACCGCCGACCCCCGGATCGTGAAAAACGCCCGCAAGATCGACCGCATCAGCTACGATGAGATGCTCGAGCTCTCCGGCCTGGGGGCGTCGGTCCTGCAGACGCGGGCGGTCGAGTTCGCCAAGAAGTACAACGTCCCGCTGCACGTCCGCAACAGCCAGAACGACAGCGAAGGGACCTGGATCGTCGCGGAGACACCGAACATGGAACACATCGTCGTATCCGGCGCCGCCCTCAAGAAGGACCTGACCCGCGTCACGATCAAGAACGTGCCCGATCGCCCCGGGATCGCGGCCAAGATCTTCGGCGACATCGCCGCCGCCAACATCGTCGTGGATGACATCATTCAGAACGTCATGGACGACAATACCGCCAACATCAGCTTCACCGTCGAACACGGCGATCTGCACGACATCAAGCCGGTCGTCGAGCGGATCGCCAGGGAACTGGGCCCCAAGGCCCATGCCACTTATCAGGGCGACCTGGCCAAGGTGAGCGCCGTCGGCGTCGGCATGCGCGTCCACACCGGCGTCGCCCAACACATGTTCAAGACCCTGGCCGATGCCCGCATCAACATCCAGAACATCACCACCAGCGAGATCAAGATCAGTTGCATCATCAACAAAGACGACGGCCCGCGCGCCCTGCAACTGGTCCACGACGCGTTCGAGCTGGACAAGTCAAAGTGATCGCGCGGCCTCTCTGATTGCAAAACGGTGCGCTCGGCGTATGCTCCAGTGACGGGGGCTGAACGTTTGGCCTCGCACCTCTCGAAAGGAGCCTCATATGGTCCGATACATCGCACTGTTCAACTTCACCGAGCAGGGGATCAAGAACGTTTCGGAGACGATCAACCGTGCGGACGCGTTTCAGAAAGCCGCACAGAAGGCCGGCGCCGCCGTGAAAGGCTTGTACTGGACCGTGGGTCGTCACGACGGAATTTTGGTATTCGAAGCCCCTGATGAGCAAACCGCGATGGCATTGCTCACCAAGCTCGGCAGCTCGGGCAACGTCCGCACCGAAACCCTGCGGGCTTTCGATCGCGGCGAGATGGAGTCGATCCTCTCCAAGGCGCGCTGAACGGTGCGACCATCGCATCACAGCAGCGGCACCAGCGGCGTTGGGAACAAAATGCCCGCGGCCAGCACCAGCGTCGGAGCGGTGTTGCTGCCTTCAGCTACCGTAAAGGGCGCCGACATCGCCTTCGGGTAGCCGATGGCAAACGCCGTCACGACATAGCTGCCGACCGGCACTTTGTCGAACGTGTACTGGCCGGTGCTGTCGGTCTTCGCAATCTGAACCGGGCCCGGCGGCGGGAAGACGATGAGTCCCGCCGACGAGCCCGCCCCACCCATCGAGGGCGGCACGGGGGAAATCTCGACCAAGGCACTCGCGATCGGCTTGCCGGCGGAATCGGTGACCGTGCCGGTCACGCTTCCAAATACCGGCGTCGGCAGGGCCGTGAGCGCCAACGTGGGTGCGGTGTTGTTGCCCTGCGCAACGGTGAATGGCGCCGAGGTATTCCTTTGGTAGCCGTCGGCCCAAGCACTGACGACATAGCTTCCCGTTGGAACATCGTCGATGGTATACAGGCCGTTCTTGTCTGTCGTGGCAAACAACACGCGGATCGGTGGCCCGATGGGAAGCGTCGAGGAGGAAGGACCATCCGGTCCAACCTTCGGAGGCGAAGCAGTAAGCTCCACGGAAGCGCCTGCGATCGGCTTGCCGCTGGAATCGGTGACCGCGCCGGTGACGGTTCCGAAGACCGGGGTTGGAAGGGCCGTCAGCGCCAGCGTCGGAGCGGTATTGCTGCCCTGTGAGACCGTGAATGGGGCCGAGCTGTTCTTTTGGAAACCGTCGGCCCACGCAGTAACGACGTATGTCCCCGTCGGAACCTTGTCGAACGTGTACTGGCCGTTGCTGTCGGTCTTCGCGATTTGAACAGGGCCCGGCGGCGGAAAGATGATGGGGCCCGGTCCAGCCATTGGAGGCGGCACGGGGGAAATCTCGACCAAGGCGCCCGCGATCGCCTTGCCGGCAGAGTCGGTGACCGTGCCGGTCACGCTTCCAAACACCGGGGTCGGCAGCGCTGTCAGCGCCAACGTGGGAGCGGTATTGCTACCCTGCGCGGCGGTGAACGGGGCCGAGGTATTCCTCTGGTAGCCGTCGGCCCAGGCACTGACAACATAGCTTCCCGTTGGAACATCGTTGATGGTGTATTGGCCATTCTTGTCGGTCGTGGCGAACAGCACGCGGATAGGCGGCATGATGGGGTTCGTCGGAGAGGGAGAACCGTCCGGTCCAACCTTCAGAGGGGAAGGGATAAGCTCCACGGATGCGCCCGCGATCGGCTTTCCGCCGGAGTCGGTGACCGCGCCTGTCACGGTGCCGAAGACTGGGGTTGGCAGCGCCGTCAGCGCGATCGTCGGAGCCGTGTTGGCCCCCTTGGCAATAGTGAACGGGGCCGACATGCCCTTCTGGTAACCCTTGGCGAAGGCACTGACCACGTACGTGCCGATCGGGACCGTGTCGAAGGTGTATTGGCCGTTCTTGTCAGTGGTGGTGAACTGCACGCGTATCGGCGGGCCGACCGGACCCGCGGAGGCCGAGCCGCCAGTACCGCCCTTGGCCGGAGGCGCGGGTGAGATCTCGACGAACGCGCCCGCCAGCGGCTTGCCGCTGGAATCGGTCACCGTCCCGGTCACGCTCCCCAGGACCGGCGTGGGCAACGCCGTCAGCGCGACCGTCGGCGCGGTGTTGCTCCCCATCGAGACGGCAAAAGGAGCCGACGTACCTTTCTGATATCCCCGCGCGAACGCGATGATGACATAGCTCCCGGTACGCACCTTTTGGTAGGTGTATTGGCCGTTCTTGTCCGTCACAGCGACTTGAATGGGACCGGGAAGAAAGACCGGTGAACCGGAAGTACCCGAGCCGGCCTTTGTCGGTGGCGCGGGTGAAATCTCGACGACGGCGCCCACGAGGGGCTTGCCGCCGGAGTCCGTGACCGTGCCGGTGACGCTGCCGAACACCGGCGCGGGAATCGTCGCCAGAGTGATCGGCGGAATGACGGTATTCTTGCCTTGTGTCACCGAGAAGCTGGCCGAGCTGGCTTTCTGATATCCCCCCTTGAAAGCCGTAGCGGTGTAGCTGCCGGTTGGCACTTTGTCGAAGCTGAAATTCCCGCTGGCATCGGTCATGGCGACCAATCCGCCCCCCGGCGGAAGGATGGGAATCGGTGGCGACTGCGGGGCGCCTGGCTCGCCCAATTGGGCCTTCATGGAAATCGTCGGGGAGAGCACGACCAAAGCGCCCGCGATGCCCTTGCCGTCGGAATCGACTACCGAGCCGCTGGCGCTCCCGGTCACAATCGGCGTCAGAGTAATCGACACGTCGGTGTTGTTGTCCTTGGTGACGGAGAAGGCGGCCGACGTGGCGTTGTTGAATCCCTCCTTGTAGGCGCTGGCCGTATACGTGCCAACCGGCACCTTCGGCAGGCTGAACTTCCCGCTGCTGTCGGTCTTGGCGAAGAGCACCCGCACGGGCGGCAGGATCGCGTTCCCCGTCGGGGGGCCGGAAGGCTTCGTCGGGACAATGACGACGACCGCGCCGGCGATGGCGGCCCCGCTCGAGTCGCTCACCGTCCCGCTGACCGAGCCGACGTCGACGCTGATCGGCACGACCAGCGCCGCCGCGACCGCCGATGGCGGTTTGTGGATGGCCGGCAACGCCGACACCGAAAGCAATTGCCGCTGTTCCAGCGGCTCGATGGACGGACGCCGCCCGCATCGGCTTGCCTCGGACCCCTTCGACAACATCCTCGATTGTCCGGAACGGCCGAATCGCATTGTGTGCTCCTCCCGCCAGGCGGCGTACTTCAAGCTCGATGTGCGGACGCGGCGATGCAGGGTCCGCCGTAGACCATCATACCGCCACACCACTCGGACGTGCAGGGGCTGAGAATATTTCCTCTAATCGCGAAATAATTCTCGTTTGCGTAGGCGGGCGTTTCGCGGCAAGACACGTGCCACTGCTCTCGGTCGCTTGATTACGCTCGCGGGAGAATGTACTTTACGTCGTAAAGTTCGTCGGCGCCCTTGGAGGCGACCATGACAGCAACCATGGCTCGGCTGGTTTTGGCGATGCTGCTGCTTCCGGCGGCCGGGGCCGTGTTCCTGCTCTCCTTTTTTGCCCTCGCCCGTCCGTCCGGGCCGCCGAGGATCTTGCAGATCGTGATCGTCTGGCTGGTCATCTACGCCTTCGTCGCGGTTTACTGGGTCTTACTATGGCGAAGTCTCGTCCGATGGACCGCCGCTCGCGTCGCCCGAACAGCCGTCGTCTCAGGACTGGCGCTGCTCGTCGGAACGGCTGCCGGGTTCCTGTTCACGGCCCTGGCCCCGTGGGCGCCGGGGCAAATCGTCGTCCTGGTGGCCGGCGGGACCGTGCCGATCACATGGGTGCTCGGCACCGTGGTCATCTGGCGGGAGACGCCGCGTGAGCGCGCCGACAGGCTCCAGCGTCTGGGCGCTTCGGTGGTCTGTCCGCTGTGCGGATACAACCTGGCGGGACTACGAGAGGTGCGCTGTCCGGAATGCGGCGGATCGTTCACGCTCGATCAGCTCGCCGCCACCCAGCCCCGACCCGCGGCGGAGGCGGGGGAACTCTAGGCTCTGTCTGAAAACTATTGAGGTCGCGTGGGGACCGAGCTGTTTCGGAAAGTGTAGGTCGGGTGAGCGTCGGACGCTGGCGGGCCTTCGGGGCTGGACTGCCGCCGTATTGTGAAGGAGCCGGAGTTGTGTTCTCCCAGCGTGTAGACCCAACGGCCCTTAGGCTGTCGCGCGGTCGAGCTTTCGGTCACATTCTGAATGAATTGGGTCCCGAGCAGCGCCCACGTCCCCGACCATTCCTGGGTAGACCCGGGGCGTGCGGCCCTGGCGGCATCGGTCGCCCGGATGCTCTGGCGGAAAGTGCCGTCGCGGCCGAGGATAAGCGTGTTCGTCCAGACGGTCGCGCCGCGGTTGGTGTTGTGAGTGGCTTGGATGACCCACGTGCCGGCCAACTGCGCCACCCTTGGATCGGTTGTAACCACGACCCCGCCCGCGTTCTGCGGGATGATTGGGAAACCAGCCATCGGCGCCGGCGGGAGGGCCGCTCGCGCCGCCATGGGACGAAGCTGCATCGCCACGAGCACGACGGCTGTGCCAATTCCCAGGAGCAGGGAATACCCCGCAGCCAGGAAGATCCCGCCGATTACCCGCCCAGCGCCGCACGGCGCGTGGCGGACGCGCAGGCCGGTGCTGCGGTCCCACGCCGTCTGTCCTTCGCTGGTTAACTTCCCGTAGGCGATCACCTCAGTGATGAGCGAGACGATCGGAATGTAGAGCCCCTGACCGATGAGCCATACCATGAAACTTCGCGAGAGGGCCTGGGAATACGTCGGCTTGGTTCCAGAGGCCGTCTCGACCCTGATGCCCAGAAACGCCTTGCCCGGCGTCGTCCCCCACGCCGACAGCAACAGCGCCTCGATGAACACTGAGAGAACCGCCAATCCGGCATAAATGACGAGCGACGGAACCGGATAGCGTCCGCGAAAGATGACCACGCAGGCGACGCTCAGCGTCATCATCACGAGCGTCGCATCCATGCCGCGGGCAAAGAACCGGATCCACGGGTGCGGCTGCGACGCGAAATCGTCCGACGCCGCGTAGTAGTCCAGCGCGACCCCCGGCGCGTCGAGGGCCTGGGCTGGTACGGGCGACAACTGGCGGAAGCCCGGGATGGTTCCCGCCGCCACCCACTTGTCGATCGCGTCTGACCAGACCGGCGTCTGAAGCGGGAGCTGCCCGCCGGAGAACATCCGGCACAACTCCTCGGTCGCCACCGGGCCCATTTCCTGCTCCCCGACTTTGTATCGCCAGGTTCCTTCCGCCATCGATCTGCCTTCCCATCTCAGGGCGTCCGGATCGTTCCGGGCCGCGCCGCCCGATAAGCACGGCCGCTCTGCCGGCGGACAGAGAGCTACCTGCATATCGGCTCAGGCCAGTCACCGGATAACCGGCGCCCGACAACACTTGAGACGGGGACACAAGGAACTTGGTCCGGATTATTCACCGCAGAGGCGCCGAGCGCGCAGAGAAGATAAGGCGAAGAATGAAGTTATCCTCAAATCTCGCCGCAGAAAAAGCTGCGCGTTACGCAGCTCATTTACGCCCCGTCCTACTCGTTTCTCGGCGTCCTCGGCGGCTCTGCGGTGAGTCTTGAATTATCCGGATTAGGAAGGCCCGCGCGAGTTGCGCCTGACATCTCGCCAGTGGCGGGATCCTGGGCGAAGCAGATGACAGAGGCCTTGTCGGGTCGCACACCAGGCGGAACCGACAGCTCGATCGTCCCTTCGCAACGCTCGTCGGGCCGGACGGCTGTCAAGGACCGGACGACGCTCTCATAGTGCAGTGTGCGGCCGCGATTCTCGCCTCGCTCGACTTTTATTTCCAACCCCCCTTCCACCAGCGCGAAGCACACAAGGACGCCTGGAGTTCCCGTTTTGCCGACGCCGCGTCGCTGCCGACGAACTGGGCGTGCCCATTCACGATCATCTGCGGCGTGTACACCTCAGGGAAATGCATAATGCGCATGTAAGCCGCCTGGCGGCCGGTGAAGGCCGGACTGGCAAACCGGTCCGCCCAACCCAGCGAGTCGAAGTAATCGACGTGGAACGCCAGCGCGTAGACAGGCATGCCGTGCTGCCGCGCCGACCTGTCGATCCCCGCCAGCAGCTCCTCGGCCGGCGGGCAGCTCGAACACCCTTCCGAGGTGAACAACTTCAGCACCGCGAATGCCCCCGGCGCGCTCGTTTGCCGCGCCGCGGGATGTGTGGCGGGTTGCGCGCCGCCGAATGCGACGCCAGTGGTCGAGGCCAGATACCCCGTTACCCACGCAAGTAGATAAGCAGTTCTCATCGAAGAGATCATACTCGCCGCCCGTCTGCTTCATTCCCGCATTCGCCGCGATAGCCTACTTCTAGCGAGGCCCTCACTCGTGGCACGGCCGTCTCGGCCGTGCCACGATCCAGCGGCCGCAAACGCGCGCCACACCCGTCTCGCATGCCGATCCGCATCCCGGCTTTGCGGACGGCGGCAAAGCAGGTACGCTGTCGAATAATCACTGAATTGACGGAGGTGACAAATGCAGCGTTCGTTCGGCTCGGCGCTTGGGACGGCAGTGTATCTCGTCGGCTCCATTTGGATGGCATCGGCGGCGCACGCGGGCGTGATGCTCGGGCAGGTCGACGACTTTCAGGACGGGACCGTGGCCCACTGGTCCAACGGCCCCGCGCCGGACCCGCGCAACATCGCCGGTGGCGGCCCGGGCGGCGCGGCAGACCGGTTCATGAAGATAGTCGCCACCGGTGGAGGCGGGGCCGGATCCAGACTCATCGCCTACAACCGGTCACAGTGGACTGGCAACTTCGCCGCCGCGGGCGTTGGCGCTGTGGCCATGGACCTTTTGAACTTCTCGACCAATCCCCTGCCGATTCGCATCGCGATCAAGAGCGCCACCGCGAGCGGGCCAGGCTGGGCCACAACCAACGCTTACTCGCTCCCCGCCGACGGGCAATGGCACCACGCGATTTTCGGTCTGTCCGCATCCGACATGACCGCGGTAGACAGCCCGCCGAGCTTCACCAGCACGCTTTCCAACGTGCGGGAGTTTCGCATCCTCGCCTCGGCCAAGCCCGCCGTTCAGGGCGATCCGCTGGCGGCTTCGCTGGGCGTCGACAACATCACCGCCGTGCCAGAGCCGGCATCCCTGCTGGCTGTCGCCACAGTAGGCGGCGTTCTGGCACTCGGGCGCCGCCGCTGACTGCCGCATTGTGGCGTGTTGGGTGGCTACGCTCCCCGCGGCCAGGCGGCTTCGGGATCGTCCAGGGCGCCAGTCTCCGGGAGTGGGCGGGCTCGCTCCCAGACGGTGGTTCCCAGCGCCTCCCGCCGACGCACGCGCCACAGGGCACAGAGGTTGACGAGCAGATATAGCGGCAGGTCGAGCCAGAGGCCCGGACGAGAAACAAGGGATCGAATGCGTCCGGCCAACGGAAACGCTCCCCGCCCCCACTCGCCCTGGATGCGCCGGGCCAACTGGCGGTTGCCGGTCAGCCAGCGAGTTCGGACCTTGACGAGATCGGCGAAGCCCTCGGGCAGGCGGACGAGGAACGTGGCGTCCGGCAGGACGCGCCGCTCGCGCCGGCGAAAGTGAGCCTGGGCGAAGCTGTCCTCCGAGAGCAGGTCGGGGAATTGTCCCCAGCGCTGGCGTCCGGCGGCGCTGACGGCGTAGAAGCCGCCCCCGATCACGTCGCCGGCTACCCACGGGAGGCGCGACCACACCCGCCCGTACCTTCGCGTCACCCACGACCGCGTCGGCGCGATCTGCATGCGGGGGCAGCAGATCCCGACGCCGGACCCATCGGCCAGAGCGGCCGCCACTCGCGAAACGCAGTTGGGTGATATTTCAGTGTCCGCGTCGAGATAAATGCGGCAACTCCCGACAGCCTGCGAGTCAGCCTCATTCAACGCGGCACATTTGTTCCCCCGCTCCAGTTGCAGCACGAGCATTTCGTGCCCGGCGGAGGCGAACCGCGCCACCCATTGCCTGGCCACGTCGGCCGTCCCGTCCCGCGATCCATTATCCACCACAATCACCCGGATCGCGCCGTTGTAGTCCTGCTTCAGTACGCTTTGTAGGCAGGCTGGCAAGGTCGTCGCTTCGTCGTGCGCGGGGATGATGGCCGAGACGGAAGGCAATCCACGGCCGCGCGCGCCCTCGCGAGCTGCCGGTGTTTCCGTGCAGACCGCAGACTTCTCCGGAGCTAGCGTCGTGACTGTCACGGACCAGTCCTCGGGGAGACACCCATACCACACCACCCGAATCACCGAGTAGATCGAAAACCGGTGTAGAGCGAAAAAAGTTGCGGCACAGTCCAGCCCGGTTAGTGCCCTATCGAGCTGGGCCATGGGTGGCGAGATTATCGCTCTGCTGTGGGCAGCGCTATAATTGTGGCTGGATATGACGGCATTCGTGGAATCATGCGTGGAGACGGTAGCGGACTCGGCCGTGGCGGCCGAGCGCCGCGCCCGTGGCCGTCCCCGCGCCGCCAAGCTGATGAAGCTGCTGGCCGACAAGAAAAACATCCTCGTCACGACCCACCTCTCTCCCGACCCCGACGCCCTGGCCAGCGCCCATGGACTGTGCGCGCTGCTGGAGCAGAAGCTGAAATCGGCCAAGGTGAGCATGTCGATCAAAGGCCGGATCGGCGGCGGCATCAACGAAGTCTTCGTCCGCTATGCCAACTTGAAGCTTCAGCCGTGGGACGACGCGGCCCTGAATGAATACGACGCGATCATCCTGCTTGACACGCAGCCGCCGTTCGCATTCAGCCCCCTGCCACCGAACGTGCCCCCGCTGGGCGTGATCGACCACCACCGAAGCCGGCACGGCAAGCCGCGCTGGCCGTTCTCCGATATCCGAACCGACGTGGGCGCGACCAGCTCGATCGTCTTCAGCTACTTCATGGAATTGGACGTGCCGATCAGGCCCGACCTGGCGGCGACGTTGCTGTTCGCCATCGAAAGCGACCTGGCCGGCGCCGCGGGCACCCCCACCGAGCTGGACAACCTCGCCCTATCCAGCCTGACCCTCGTGGCCGACCCGCGAAAGCTTTACCAGATGCGGTACGTGGACCTGCCGCAGTCGTACTTCACGATTTTCGCCGAGGGACTGCTGGGCGCCGTTTACTACGACCACGCGATCCTCTCGCACCTGGAGAGCATCGACTCGCTGGAGAAGCCCGCGGTGGTGGCCGATTTCCTCTTGCGCTTCGACAAGGTCGACTGGGCCTTCGTCACCGCGGTACACGAGGGGAAGCTGGTGATGAGCATCCGGACCAGCAGCAGCAAGATGGCTGCGGCCGACATGGCCAAGCGGCTGCTGCGCAAGATCGGCGAAGGAGGCGGGCACCGAACCAAGGCGGGCGGGTTCGTCAAGCTCGAAACCGGCTCCGCGGCGGAAGTCGAGCGCTGGCGCGAGATCCTGCGTCGCCGCTATCTGCGGGCGCTGCTGATCAAAGGCGCGCGGCCCCAGCGTCTGGTCCCCAAGACAGACTCCCATATGGTCGCTGTACGATAGGGTTCCGGGGCGTTTGTCCCGTGAACCCCACACCCGTAGTATCTTCGCTCTGAAAAGTTGCTAGTTGCAAGTTGCTAGTGGCGCCATGAACACCGATCTACCAAAGAACTACGACCCCGCGGCGATCGAGCCGGCCGCCAATGGGGTGTGGATGGAGGAGAGCCTCTTCCACGCCGAGCCGACCGACTCTGGGGAGCCTTACTGCATTGTCATTCCGCCGCCGAACGTGACGGGGGCGTTGCACCTGGGCCACGCAATCAATACCACGCTTCAGGACGTGCTGATCCGCCAACACCGGATGCGCGGGTTCAACACCGTGTGGATCCCCGGCATCGACCACGCCGGCATTGGGACGCAGGCGGTGGTGGAGAAGAACCTGAAGGAAAAGGAAAACAAGACGCGGCATGACCTCGGCCGCGAGGCGCTGGTCGAGCGAATCTGGGCCTGGAAAGAACAGTACGGCCAGCGAATCCTCGAACAGATCAAGCGCCTCGGCTGCTCCTGCGACTGGGACCGAACGCGCTTCACGCTGGATGAGCAGTGCGCCCGGGCCGTGCGCGAAACGTTCTTCAAGCTCTTCAGAGACGGCCTGATCTACCGCGGCAAACGCCTGGTCAACTGGGACACGTTTCTCCAGACCAGCATCAGCGACGACGAGATTTATCACGAGACGGTGAAGACGTCGCTGTGGCAGGTGCGCTACCCCGTGGTCGATGACGGCGCCGCCCCTTCGCCCCCTCTCCCCCCGGGAGAGGGTTGGGGTGAGGGGAAATCGGAGGCGCCCCTCCGTTCGCCCTCACCCCACCCCTCTCCCGGAGGGATAGGGGGAAATTCGGGCGCGCGGCCTTCATACATGGTGGTCGCGACGACGCGACCCGAGACGATGCTCGGCGATACCGCCGTCGCAGTGCATTCCCAAGACCCGCGGTGGAATTGGGCGATCGGAAAGCGCGTGCGGCTGCCGCTTACCGACCGGCTCATCCCGATCATCGCCGACGACATTCTGGTGGACCCGAAGTTCGGGACCGGCGTGGTGAAGGTGACGCCGGCCCACGATCCCAACGACTACGCCGTCTGGCAGCGGCACAAAGGTCAAGCGGACGAGATCGACATCATCAACATTCTGACGCCCGACGGGCGGCTGGCCGACGACCCGCGCTGGAAGCCGTACGCCGGGATGAAACGCGAGGCCGCGCGGATGAAGGTGGTGGAAGACCTCAAGGCGGCGGGGCTGCTGGAGAAGGAGGAGCCGTACGAAACCCAGATCGGCCACAGCGACCGAAGCAAGACGCCGATCGAGCCGTATTTGAGCGATCAATGGTTCGTCAAAATGGCCCCGCTGGCCGAGCCGGCGCTTCAGGCCGTGCGCGAGCACATTATCAAGTTCTTCCCGGCCCGGTTCGCCAGCACGTTTCTGGATTGGCTGGGAGAGAAGCGGGATTGGCCGATCTCACGGCAGCTTTGGTGGGGGCATCGGATTCCGGTGTGGACGGTCTTATTGGAGTATCCGCAAACGGCTGCGTCGCTCAGGAAGCGAGATAAGATAATGCACGAAGCATCGGCTTCGTTCATGCGGTTCTTCGAAGCATGTGGTGTCGCAGATGCTATTGATATCAAGCCCGATTTCATGAAGTCTCGGCTGTACGTGTGTGCGCGCGATGCGAAGGCCGAGGAAGCGATTGATAGGTTTACGCGGTTTCGAAAAGTGTTCGAGGCGCAACCCGCAGGTCAGCCTATCCAATCCGATTCCAGTGAAACACTTGGAGCAGTCCTGCCAACTGACGCCATGATCAAGGCGATGAAGGATGCAACGCAGTACTTCTTTAGTTGGACACAAGACCCCGACGTCCTCGACACCTGGTTTTCCTCGGCATTGTGGCCGCACGGCACGCTCGGCTGGCCGGAGGACACGCCCGAGCTGCGCAAGTGGTATCCGACCAGCGTGCTGGTGACGAGCCGCGACATCATCACGCTCTGGGTGGCACGGATGGTGATGATGGGCATTTACAACATGGGCAAAGGGCAGTTTCTGGCTGATTCGAGAGAGCAGGCCGAATTGCAAATTGCAAATTGCAAATTGCAAATTGCAAATTCGATTCCGTTCCGCGACGTCCACATCCACGCCACGATCCTCGACGGCAAAGGCGAGCGGATGAGCAAGTCGAAGGGGAACGGCGTGGACCCCGTTGACATCATCGAGACGCACGGGGCCGACGCCCTGCGGTTCACGCTTACGCAGATGGCGACCGAAACGCAGGACGTGCGGATGCCGGTGAAGAAAGACAGCCGCGGCCGCAATACGTCCGACCGATTCGACGTCGGAAAACACTTCTGCAACAAGATCTGGCAGGTCAGCCTGCACTTCGCGATCGCGAACCTGGAGAAGATCGCGCCCGAAGCGGCGGACGAGCGGACGTGGAGTTTGGCCGACCGGTGGATCGTGTCGCGGTTCAACCGGACGGTGGAAGCCGCGAAGAGCGCGCTCGAAGCGTACCGCTTCGATCAATACGCCAAGGCGTGCTACGACTTTTTCTGGGGGGATTTGTGCGACTGGTATGTGGAGGCGATCAAGCCGGCGTTGCGCGACCCGCGAAGGGCGGGCCAGACGGCGACCGTGCTCGCGGCGGTACTCGACGGAGCGCTGCGGCTCATGCACCCGATGATCCCGTTTATCACCGAAGTGCTCTGGTGGCGCTTGAACGAGGTGGCCTCACAACGCGGACTTCCGGGCCGGATCGAATGCCCGCCGAGCGCGAGGCTTATCAAGGCCGCCTGGCCCACGGTCGGCTCGTTCGCGGAAGCAGCCGAGTATTTGTTCCCCAGGGTCCAGGAGATCGTTGTCGCGATCCGCAACGTCCGCAATCAGTACAACGTGGGTCCAAAGCAAACGCTTACCGTGTCGATCCAGGCGCCGGGGGATGCGGCGCGAACGGTTCAGGAGAATCGGGAGCTGATCGAGTTGCTGGCGACATGCTCGATCAAGGAGGTGAGGCCGCAGCTCGCCCCCTCACCCCAACCCTCTCCCCAAGGGAGAGGGGGCATAAGCGCGGCGACGCACGTGATCGCGGCCGGCTGCGATCTGTACGTCGAGGGGCTCGTCGATCCCGAAGCCGAGCGGCATTTGAAAACGAAAAAGCGAGCCGATCTGGAGAAGCAGATCGGCGCCCTTCGAGGCCGGCTGTCGAGCGAAGCCTACATCTCCAAGGCCCCGCCGCACCTGGTAGAGCAGACCCGCGACCAGCTCGCCGCCGCCGAGGACGAGTTGGCGAAGTTGGCGAACGGATGATTACGTGCCGCGGCCCGGCCCGCCCGTGATCCGTTGTGGCACAGCCGCCCGCGGCTGTGTTCCGGCAATGTGGCACAGCCGCCCTCGGCTGTGTTCCGCCGAGGGCGGCTGTGCCACACAAAACACAGCCGAGGGCGGCTGTGCCACATAAATGCCTTCAGTGCAGGTTCGCAATCTCCATCTTCACCGCCTCAACGATCGTTCGCAGCTCACCCACCCCCATCGCCGGCGGGGGCATGAGCACGATGACATCAGCCAGCGGCCGAAGAATGACGCCGTGCCTGCGAACTCTTGCGCACAGTTCCGCTCCGATCCGTCGCTTTGGATCGAAAGGCTTCCTAGTCCGCTTGTTCTCAACCAGTTCGATGCCGACCATGAAGCCCTTCTGCCGGATGTCCCCCACGTGCGGCAGCGGGCGCAGCTCGTTCAGCATATCTGCAAGCGTGACGGACTTGTCGGCGACCGACGATAACAAATTGTTCCGCTCGAACAGCTCCAGCGACGCGAGGGCGGTGGCGCAAGCCAGCGGGTTGCCGGTGTAGGTGTGCCCATGGAAGAAGGTCTTGCCCTCCCACGGCTCGCCGAGGAACGCATCGAAGATTCGTTGCGTGGCGAACGTGGCCGCCAGGGGCAGGTATCCGCCGGTGATTCCCTTGGCCACGCACATGAGATCTGGCGAAACGCCCTCGTGCTCGCAGGCGAACATTTTCCCCGTCCGCCCGAACCCGGTGGCGACCTCGTCGGCGATCAGCAGCACGTCATACCTATTGGCCAATTCACGGACCGCGCGCAGGAAGCCTTCCGGCTGAACGATCATCCCGCCAGCCCCCTGCACGATCGGCTCGATGCAGATGGCCGCGACGCACGATGCATGCTCGCGCAGGATTCGCTCCAATTCCCCCAGACAGTCTCGCGCCGCGGCCTGCGCGTCCGGAGACCTGGGATGGCGGTAAACGTAGGGGGTCGGCGCGACGTGAACTTTGAACAGCATCGGAAAATACGGCCGGTGGAAGGCCGGCATTCGTCCGACTGACATGGCGCCGACCGTGTCGCCGTGATAGGCTTCGGCGAAACCGACGAATTCGTTCTTCTCGGGCTTGCCGACGTTGTACCAGTATTGTGCCGCCAGCTTGAAGGCGATCTCGGTCGCCGTCGCGCCGCAATCGCTGTAGAAGACCTTGGCCAGCCCCGGCGGGACGATCCGCATAAGCCGCTCGGCCAGGAGGATCGCGGGCTCGCTGGCCAGGCCGAGCATCGTGCTATGAGCGACCTTGCCGAGCTGCGCGCGGATGGCGTCGTCGAGCTCGGGAACGCGGTGCCCATGGACGTTGCACCAGAGACTGGAGACGCCGTCGAGATAGCGGTTGCCGTCGCTGTCGATCAGATGCATTCCGTCGGCCGTGACGATCACCAATGGGTCGGACTCCAGCCAGGGCTTCATCGGGGTGAATGGGTGCCAAATATATTGCTTGTCCCGGCGGCGGAGCTCTGCCGTCGCGATTTTCGATTTTCGATTTTCGATTTGCGATTGGGGTTTCACGGCTCGACCGTCACTTCATCCCCCACCTTCAGCTTCAACTGCTCGGCGGCCGAACCGTCGCGGACCGCGATCTCCAGCAGCCCGCTGCTGCCGATCAGTGCCAGCGGCTTGCCGGGCGCGACGTCCCAGTACGTCCGGCGCAGCTTCCCAACCTGCTTGCCGCGCACGCGAAAACCTTTGGCGAAACGAGTGCGGAGCGTCTGGTGGTCCATGTTTGTGGTCGCATTGCCGAACACGTCGATGTGGATAATCTGTGCGGCGGCGCTGTGCTGGCCGGCCGGGGCGACCTCGAGCAGCACCGGGTCGTCGATCGGACGGGCGATCTCCTCCGGCGGTTTGCCCGCCGCCAGCATTCCCGCCGCCGGGGCCATGATGTCGCGGCCGTGAAACGTGTCGCTGCTGGTTTTCGGCCGCCAGGTCAGCTCGTACGCTCTAACCCCGCCCAGGCGGCGCCATGCCCAGGTGATCAGCCCGTTGTCGGGGCAGACGATCGCCTGGCTGTTGATCCGGGCAATCAGGACGCGCCGGTCAGTGCCGACCCCGGGATCGACCACGGCCAGATGCACCGTGCCCGGAAGGAAACCGTCGACTGCCCGCTCCAGCGTGATCGACCCGCAGAGAATGTCATGCCGCGGCACCTCGTGGGTCACGTCGATCAGCCGGGCTTCAGAACACCAGCGCAACAGCACTGCCTTCATCGAAGCGACGTAAGAATCGCGCGTGCCGAAGTCAGTCATGAGCGTAACGATCGGCCTGGGCACACCGGCCATTCCCGCGAAGATAGAGATCGCCGCGGGACAATCAACAATGATGGCGAGCGGGTGTGACGCTCGCTTGTGGCGAGCGTGGATCGATAGGGGTAGGGAAGGCCGGCGATGCCGGCCTCCCCTCCCTCCGAACCGGACGGGCGGATTTCTCGCATCCGGCTCTCCAGTCAGTGGGTCACCACTCTAGACCTTAAACAAGCGAGTCCCCCGCCCGCCTGCGCGGGGGTGTGAAGGGCGCAGGGGCTGCCGTGGCGTCGGGCTTCCGTGCCGCCGGTCCGCTGCGAGTTGTAGTTGTGGGTCGCGTGA
>Ga0073928_10004094_pt1 | contig 22076 bp, 17 predicted proteins | sample PaiPotPPA55metaG_FD_76969 | JGI IMG/M metagenome (GOLD analysis project Ga0073928, IMG submission 76969) | Iron sulfur acid spring bacterial and archeal communities from Banff, Canada, to study Microbial Dark Matter (Phase II) - Paint Pots PPA... ...
ACCCGACATATATGACGAGTACGAGCGCGAGGACGGCGGTGGCCAAAGCGGCGGCGAGCGCGACCAGCCCGTCCAGCGCGGCGGGTAGTAGATCGGAGAGGGCGATGATCGGCGGACCTGACGTGCGTGCCGGGGTACCTACCGGGTACGCGCCGGGCGGCGGATAAGTGCCAGGGGGCGGATACGTGCCGGGCGGAGGATACGTGCCGGGCGGAGGGTAGTTCTGGTAGCCGCCATCGGGATACGAGGGCTGATATGGCAATTGCGGCTGCGGCTGGGGCTGGGGCTCCGGCTCCGGCTCCGGCTGCTGTGGCTGGGGCTGCGGCTCCGGCTGTTGTGGTTGTGGTTGAGGCTGCGGTTGGGCCTGCAGCTGTTGCGTTGGTTCGCCTTCGGCCTGCTCGCCCTCGGCAGCGCCCGCAGCCGCAGCCTCGGCCGCACCGTCGACCGAACCCGCGCCCACACCCGCACCCGCAGCCTCGCGCGCGCCCTCGCCCGCCCCCGCGCCGCCGAGCGGCTCCGGACTCTCGCTGTCCGACATGTTCGAATCCCCTCCGACATCCACCCTGTTGTGCGCATTCGCACTACCCACTGCCAGCCTGCACCCGGACGGCGGCATGGGCCACCACCGCGCCGTCCGGGTACAAGCTAGATGTTCGAGCCCTCCGTCACCGGGCTCGATTTCGCACCGTTACCGATCCGTGTGCACAGTGCGTTCTGCGGCCTTGGGCAGGCTAAGCAGCACCAGGGCCACGGCCATCAGCCCGAGCCCGGCCCATGCCACGCCGGCCAGCCGCTCGCCGTGCGCGAAGACGCCGAGCAGCGTGCCGACGGCGCCTTCGGCCAGGGTCACGGTGGTCGCCGTCGCGGCGGAGGTGTATCGCAGGCCACTGCCGAAGAGCGTGTAGCAGAGCGAGTTCGTCACGCAGCCGAAGAACAGCACCACCGCCGCGCCGCGCACGCCGAACACCCAGTGCACGCCGAACACCGCGAGTACCGGCACGCACCACAGCGCGGCGGTACCGAACATCGCGCCGAACACGTCTTTCGACGCATGGCCCTCGCCGATCATCCGCGCACCTACGATGGACACGACCGAGTAGGCGAGGCCCGGGATCAGTGCCAGCACCACACCCGTCACGCTGACGCTGTGCGCCCCGGCGTCACCGGTCACCAGCAGGATCGTCCCTGCGACGGCGACCGGCGCGCATTGCAGCCAGCGCCGCGTCAGCTGCCGCCGCTCGACGAATCGGGAGATCAGCCCGGTGAACAGGGGCGCGCTGCCCAGGGTGATCGCGGTCGCCAGGGCCACGCCGAGCTGCCGCACCGCCGGGAAGAAGGCGAGCGGGTAGCACAGTTGCGCGAGCGAGCCGAGCACGAGCAGCGCCCGGTCCCGACCCCGCGCCCGCAGCAGCAGCCGTCGGGCGCCGGGCCGGGTGGCGAGCAGCAGGATGCCGGCGATCAGCAGCCCGAACGCGCCGACGGACTCGGGCGAGGCCGCTGCGGGCGCGTAGTCGGAGACGAGTCCGACCGAGCCCCACAGGACCGAGCAAAGCAGGATGGGAAGGATGCCGCGCGTCAGCTCCGTGTTGTGGGAGCGTGCGGCGGGCAGGGAGATTTCAACAGCCATTTGCGGGAACCGCACCTTCGATGTCAGTGGTTTGAAAACACGTACTGACGTCTGGGCGCGGGGCAGCACAGCCGGGCGGAGGTCGGTCCTGAGGCCGGGCCTCGTACGGCGATCAGCTGAATCCAGAGCAGAAGCGGAATGCGATCCTCGCGCCCGTCAGGCGCGGGGCGGCGGCAACTGCCGGACGACGGTGCGGTACATGCTGATCAAGCTAGTGACGCACGGCGGCGATGGCAAGCCCGCGAGCTGTGCGTCACAGGCCCGTCACCGCTCTAGGAAACGATCCGGAAACATCGATCCCGAATCCCGGGACGGGCCTTGACGCCGCATTGCGAACGGGTGAACTCTGTACGACGGTTCCGGTCAACGTCGACCGGGACCTTCATACCTATCTTTCTACTCTCGGTAGAAGCTTCAGCCGGTGGCACCCGTGGCACCGGTGGTGATCGAGAACCCGGAGTAGTCCACCAGGCCGTCGCTGCCCTTGCTGTGGCTGAGCATGAACAGCCCGGCGTCCTGGGTGGCGTTCTGGCCGGACACCGTTGCCGTGCCGACCTCCGTCCAGGCGGAGCCGTCGGTGGAGTAATAGCCGGTATAGACCCCGCCAGTGCCGACGACCAGCTTCAGGTACACGGGGGCGGTGTCCGCGATCGTGCCGTTGGCCGGGGTGACGCTGTCGATGCTGGTACCGCCGTTGTCATTCCATTCGAGCTGGATGCCGCCGCTCGGCGACTCGTAGAGGATCACGCCTTCGGTACTGGTGCCGGTACCGGTACCCGAGGCCGTCATCGAGTTGCGCACGAGGATCCCGGCCTTCGCATAGCCGCCCATGCCGGACTGGGCCGTCACCTCGGTCTCGACGGTCGAGCCCGCTGACACGGATGAGGGCTGGTAGATCGTGCTGTACGCGTCGGCGTCGGTCCACAGGTCGGTCCCGGCGCCCTCGATCGCGAACTGGGTGCCGCTCTGTCCGTAGGCGACCGGGCCGTCCGTCGCCGAGGAGTACGTGAGGTAGGGCGCCTGCACAGGGGCGGCCACCGTCGTCTGGGCACTCGTCGACTCGCGCACGCTTCCGCGCGTCCAGCTGTAGCCGGCCTTGGCTGTCACGGACTCTGCGGCCAACGGCTCACTCGAACTCGTCGGCGTCACCTGATAGTCGACCACGCCTGTCTGGCCTGTCTTCACTGACGTGAACCCGGTCGGCGAGCTGGCGACGGCGCTCCACCCAGTCGGCAGCTGAATCGAGACTTTGGCAGCCTTCGCGCTCTCTACTCCATAGTTCGTAAACGAGACGGTGGCGGTGAAGGCCTGACCGGCCTGGGCCGACGCGGGCAGGGAGAGCGAGGTGACCGTGTCCGGCGGGGCTACACCGGCGCTGGCGCGCGTCACCTTGAGCAGGGCGACGCCGTGTGCGGGCGCCTCTACGCCGATCGTGCCTGCCGTCTCGGTGCTCTTGCCGGTCCACAAATCGTCGAGCTTATATGTACCCGTAGACAGTCCGAGCGCTGCGGCGGTCGTCGTGACAGTCTCGGCGGAGCCCGAGGTGTTGAAGAGCCCGACGATCACATCGCCCGACTTCTCGGTCTTCGCAAAGACCTGTGAGGTGGAGGTGTCCGCGATACGCGAGGCGTCGATACCGTCTTGATCAACGGAGAGCCCGGCCCTGTTCTTGAGGTAGCTCAGGTCGAGCGGGTCGAGGTGCGTCAGATCGGTGCCGAGCATGAACGGCGAAGATCCCAATGCCCACAGGCTCATCTGCGTTTGGCGCTCGTCGGGGGTGAGGCCGTCGTTCGTACCGTTGCCCACCTCGATCGAGTCGTAGTCGTTGTACGCGCCGGGCTCGCCGTACGGCTGCCAGGCCGCGACCTGATCGAAGCGGCTGGAAACGTTGCTCCAGTCGGTCAGCGGGTAGCTGCTGCCGTTCGAGCCGCAGTAGCACTCGACGTCGCCGCCGGTACGCCAGCCGTTCGAGTACTGCTCCCAGGTCGACGCGCTGTCGATGCTCAAGCTGTTGGACAGCTCCAGGTGGATCGGGCGGCCGGTCTGCTCCAGCGCCTGCGACCAGGCTTGCACGTCGCCGACGTCCTTGGTGCCGACGCCGTCGAGCTTGAGGTAGTCCACGCCCCAGGAGGCCATCTCGTCGGCCCAGGAGTCGATGAACTGTTGCGCACCGGGCTTCGTGTAGTCGATGCCCTGCATACCGCCGCAGTTGTAGTTGCTCTCCCCCACCCCGTTCGCGATCTCATCGGCGGTGTACGTGGTGCCCTCGATCGGCGTGTTCTGCGCTACGGCCTGGTCGGAGATGCCGGGGGTGGCGTAGAGCCCGAACTTCAGGCCCAGCTTGTGCACGGCGGCCGCAGTGACCTGGATCCCGTTCTCTCCGCTCGCCGACGCGGGGAACTTGGTCGCGTCGGTGACCCAGCGGCCGTACTCGTCGACGTTCGGCCCCTGGCCGCCGGGGCACTGGTACCAGAAGTCGTCGACGTTGACGTACTGATAACCGGCGGACGCGAGCCCGCTGGCCTTCATCGCCTCAGCCTGCGCCTCGATCGTGGCGGCGGTCGGATCGTGCCGGACGAAGCTCCAGCTGCTCCAGCCGAGCGCGGGGGTCAGGCCCACGCCGTTCGTCTCGGCCTGAGCGCTCGCCGCACCCGTGCCCACGACGACGAGGCCGGCCACGGGAAGGGCGAGCGCGATACTCAGCAGGCTGCGGAAAAGCCCTCGCGGCAGAGTTCTCTTCAATACCGATTTCTTCATGGGTGAATCCACTCCACGTCTTTGTGGGCAGTGCTTTGTGGACTACGCCTGGCGGACGCGCGAGGCGGTTGTGGGACGCCGCACAGCATCCGCTCAGGATCAGACAGACGATCAGATTCTTCTCGTCAGAAAATGTTGAGTCCTGTCGTACGCGGGGGAGGCTAGGACTGTCCGCCGGAACCGTCAAGCACCGTTGCTGATCAGGTTGCAGTTTGAGCAAGGATGCTTGACAAGGATGTCAGGGCGCGATTGGCTGCCATACATCGCTGTTGGTTAACGTTCGAAAATCTCTGCAATACGTTTGGACTTGTCGGGCGAGTTCAAGCACCCCCGCAGTCCGAACCCCGTGCCCACCACACGCGGGACTCCATCCGCAATGACGCACCATGGAGGCAGTTCGTGACCTCGATCAAGCAAGCAACAGCCCCATTCGGCCGGCGCTCCCTGCTCAAGGGCGCACTGGCAGCCGCCGGAGTGGCCGCCATGCCATCGCTGGCAGCATGTTCGTCCTCGAAGTCCGGGGGCACCGAAGCAAGCGATGCAGTGTCCTTCGGCTGCAACGCGGCCGTACCCGAACCCAAGGGCGCCTATCAGACCCTGTTCACCGCGGCCAAGGCGAAGACCGGCCTGGCGGTGAACGTCAACTGGGTCGACCACAACACGTTCCAGCAGAACATCACCACCTACCTGCAGGGAAACCCGCAGGATGTTTACACCTGGTTCGCCGGCGAGCGCATGCAGTACTTCGCCGGGCAGGGTCTGGCCAGCAACGTCAACGACGTCTGGAACGTGATCGGCGGCTCGTACAGCGACGCGATGAAGGCACAGAGCAAGGGCGCTGACGGCAACTACTACTTCGTGCCCTTCGACTACTATCCCTGGGCCGTGTTCTACAGCAAGAGCCTGTGGGCCTCAAAGGGCTACTCGGCCCCGACTACCTGGGACGAGTACATCACGCTGGCCGGGAAGATGAAGACCGACGGACTGATTCCGTTGGCCTTCACCGACAAGGACGGCTGGCCGGCCATGGGCACCTTCGACTACATCAATATGCGCATGAACGGTTTCGAGTTCCACATCAACCTGATGCGCACCGGTCAGGGCTGGAATACTCCCCAGGTCGCCGCGGTCTTCGACCAGTGGAAGCAGCTGATCCCGTACTACTCCCCCGGATTCCTCGGTCTCACCTGGCAGGAGGGCGCGAACCAGATCCTGAACAAGCAGGCCGGGATGATGGTGCTCGGCCTCGACCAGATCGGCACCATATTCACCGGCTCCAACGCGGACGACCTCGGCTTCTTCCCCTTCCCGGAGATCAACCCGACCTACGCGCAGGATTCGGTGGAGGCGCCGATCGACGGGTTCATGGTCTGCAAGTCGCCGAAGAACTCGGCCGGCGCGACCAAGCTGCTCGAGTACCTCGGCACCGCCGGCGCGCAGCAGACCTGGCTCGGCTCCAACCCGGCCGACATCGCCACCGCGAACGGCGTGGACACCGCCAAGTACACCCAGCCGCAGACCGCCGCGATCCAGCTGATCAACAGCGCCAAGAACCTCTCCCAGTTCATGGACCGCGACACCCTGCCGAGCTTCGCCGACCCGGTCATGCTGCCGGCCATCCAGCAGTTCCTGAGCAGCCCGAACGACGTCTCCTCGCTGCTGAAGAACGTCGACGCGCAGGCGAAGACGATCTGGGCCACCAACGGCTGAGGCCTGGACCCGACCGCGAGACCGGTGCTCTCCCGTGGCGCGCGCCACGGGAGAGCACCGGCGTACGCCGTGAAGTAAAGGAACCGTGACCCCTTGTCCTCGATCACCCTGTCCCCGCCCCGGCGCCGCAAGCGGCTCATGCGCTATACGAAACGCGACCGAGCCGCCCTGAGCCTGATGGCCGGGTTCCCGCTGCTGCTCTCCCTCGCCTTCGTCTGGCTGCCCGCGCTGGCCACCGTCGCGCTGTCCTTCTTCAACTGGACCGGCATCGGCGGCCTCTCCGACATGAAGGCCGCAGGCCTGGAGAACTACCGGATCATCTTCACCATCTACCCCGAGTTCCCGCCCGCGATCGAGCACAACCTGCTGTGGCTCGTCGTGTTCTTCGTCGTGCCGGCGCCCTTCGGGCTCTACCTCGCGATGCAGCTGAACAAGCAGATCCGCGGCTCCCGGATCTACCAGTCGATCCTGTTCCTGCCGGTCGTGCTCTCCCTCGCCCTGGTCGGCTTCATGACGGAGCTGGTCTTCTCCCCCACCCAGGGCCTGGTCAACAACCTCACCGGGCACGCGGGCCAGAACAACCTGATCGACTGGCTCGGCAATCCCAGCCTCAACATCTGGGCCGTGCTGATCATGGCCGTCTGGCGGCAGACCGGCTATGTCATGATCCTGTTCCTGGCCGGGCTCAAGTCCGTCGACCCCTCGCTCCAGGAAGCGGCCTCGCTCGACGGCGCGAACGAGTGGCAGGCCTTCCGGCACGTGGTGTGGCCCGCGCTGCGCCCGATCAACATCGTCGTGGTCGTGGTCACCGTCATCGAGTCGCTGCGCGCCTTCGACATCGTCTACATCATCAATCAGGGCACGAACGGTCTGCAGCTGCTCTCCACGCTGATCACCGCGAACATCATCGGCGAGACCAGCCGGATCGGCTTCGGCTCCGCCCTCGCCACCATCCTGCTGGTGATCTCGCTGGCCTTCGTGCTGCCGTACGTGTACATCACTTTCCGGAAGGACACCCGGTCATGACCGCCGCGACGTTCACCAGCCGGCCGTCCGCGACCGAGCCCGACGGGACCGTGGCCCGCTCGCACCGCCACCGGGCCGGGCCGCTCCGCTACCTGCTGCACGCGTTCCTGATCGGCACCTGCGTGGTGTGGATCGCGCCGGTGCTCTACGCGCTCTACACCTCGCTGCGTCCGTACGCCGACACGGCCAAACACGGCTACGTCTCCGTCGGCGGCTCGTACAACCTGAGCAACTACACCACCGCCTGGAACGAGGCGGACCTGCCGCTGTACTTCAAGAACTCGGCGATCATCACCATCCCGGCGCTGCTGATCACGCTCTGGCTGGCGAGCATGGTGGCCTTCGTGGTGGCCAGGCACAGCTTCAAAATCAACCTACTGATGCTGATGATCTTCACCGCGGGCAACCTGCTGCCGCAGCAGGCGATCATCACGCCGCTCTACAAGCTCTACATCACCATCCCGCTCCCCGGGTGGCTGTCCGACTCCGGGCACCTCGACGACTCGTTCCTCGGCCTGATCCTGATCCACGTCGCGTTCCAGACCGGCTTCTGCGTGTTCGTGCTCTCCAACTTCATGCGCACGATCCCGGACGAGGTCACCGAGGCCGCGCGGGTGGACGGCGCGTCCGAGTGGCGGCAGTACCGGCAGATCGTGCTGCCGCTGTGCCGACCGGCTCTCGCCGCGCTGGCCACCCTCGAGTTCACCTGGATCTACAACGACTTCTTCTGGGCCACCGTGCTCATGCAGACCGGCGCGAACCGGCCGATCACCGCCGCGCTCAACAACCTGACCGGACAGTTCTTCACCGACAACAACCTGATATCGGCGGCGTCGATGATCGTGGCGGTGCCGACCCTGGTGGTCTTCTTCGTGCTGCAGCGGCAGTTCGTCAGCGGCCTGACTCTCGGCGCCAGCAAGGGCTGAGGGCGCCGGGCGCAGAGCCTAGGCCTCCGCGATCATCAGGTCCCCGACCAGTTCGGCCGCGGTCTCCCTGGCCGCGTCCGACAGTCCGGAGTCGGTGATCCACAGGTCGACGTCGGACAGTCGCGCGAAGCCGGCCAGGCCGGTCAGACCCCACTTGGTGTGGTCGGCCACCGCGACCACCCGGCGGGCCGAGGCGACCAGGGCCCGGTTCGTCTCCGCCTCGGCCAGGTTCGGCGTGGACAGGCCGGCCTCCGGCGAGATGCCGTGGCTGCCCAGGAACACCGCGTCGAAGTGCAGGCTGCGTATCGCCGCGTCCGCCACCGGGCCGACCAGCGCGTCCGAGGGGGTGCGCACCCCGCCGGTGAGCACCACCGTCGGCCCGGGCGCGCCGCTCGGGTTGGCGGCGGCGTAGAAGCGCTCGGCGATCCGGATGCTGTTGGTGACGACGGTCAGGCCGGGCACCGAGGTCAGCCGCCCGGCCAGCGCGTAGGTCGTGGTGCCGGCGGACAGGGCGATCGCGCTGCCCGGCACCACCAGCGCGGCGGCGGCCTGGGCGATCGCCTCCTTGAGCGCGGTGTCCCGGTCCTGCTTGGCCTCGAAGCCCGGCTCGTAGGCCGCCGACTCGCCGACGGCCACCGCGCCGCCGTGCACCTTCTCCAGCTGCCCGGCCCTGGCCAGCGCGTCCAGATCCCTGCGGATCGTCATGTCCGAGACGCGGAACCGATCCACCAGCTCCGTTACCCGCACCCCGCCGCGTTCGCGCACTTCACGCACGATGGCGGCCCGACGTTGCCCGGCCAGCAGGCCGCGTTCGCTGTCAGTTTGCGTCACCCGCCTATGCTACCTCTTGTGCGTTTACGTTTGACTACGTTTAAATACGAGGTATGGAGGGAGCGGTAGTGAAGAAGACCGTGACAACCCTGGCGGACGGCCGGGAATTGATCTATTTCGACACCGGCGACGGCGAGGCCAGGGCCGAGTACGCCGACCGGCGGCCGCTCGAGCCGATGCACCGGGCCGCCGAGACCAGGTTCGACGAGGTGCAGGGCGAGTGGATCGCCGTGGCCGCGCACCGCAACGCGCGCTCGTACAACCCGCCGGCCGACCAGTGCCCGTTGTGCCCGTCCACCCCTGACCGGCTGACCGAGGTGCCCGCGCCCGACTACGAGGTGGCGGTCTTCGAGAACCGCTTCCCCTCGCTCGGCGGCCCGGACGGCGGCCGCTGCGAGGTGGTCTGCTTCACTTCCGACCACGAGGCCTCCTTCGCCGACCTCACCGAGGCGCAGGCCGGCCTCGTCCTCGAGGCCTGGACCGACCGCACCGCCGAGCTGCTGGCCAGGCCGGACGTGCGCCAGGTGTACTGCTTCGAGAACCGCGGCGCGGAGATCGGCGTCACCCAACACCACCCGCACGGCCAGATCTACGCCTTCCCCTACCTCGCGCCGAAGATGGACCGGGCGCTGTCCCGGGCCATGGCGTACCGCACCCGCACCGGGCGCAACCTCTTCGACGACCTGCTGGCCAAGGAGTCGTCCGAGGAGCGCGTGATCGAGGAGAACGAGCACTGGATCGCGTTCACGCCCTATGCCGCGCGTTGGCCCTACGAGGCGCACCTCTACCCGAAGCGGCGCACCGCGGACTTCACCGCGCTGGACGACGCACAGCGCGCCTCCTTCGCCCCCATTTACCTCAGTCTGCTGCGACGTTTTGACGGCCTTTTCCCCGCACCCGAGGGGCAACCGGCCAACCGCACGCCCTATATCTCGGCCTGGCACCAGGCGCCGAAGCGGCTCCCCGGCACCGAGACCGAGATCGCTTTGCACGCCGAGATATTCACCGTCCGCCGCGCCCCTGGCAAGCTGAAGTTCCTGGCCGGGGCCGAATCCGGGATGGGCGCCTTCGCCAGCGACACCACTCCGGAGTCGGCCGCGTTTGCGCTCCGTAGTGCGGGACGGTGAATACTGTGGATCCTCGGCGCGCGTTGACCGGGCCCACGCAAGGTGGAGCGGAAGAGGGAGTACTCGAGACGATGTCGATAGCCGCGCAGGAGGCCGCCGAGTCGGCCAGAAAGATATTCGAGTCCGTATTCGCCGCCGCTCCGGCCGGTATCTTCGCCGCGCCGGGCCGGGTCAACGTGATCGGCGAGCACACGGACTACAACGAGGGCTTCGTGCTGCCGATGGCCATCGACCGGTACACGGCGGTGGCGGTCGCGCCGCGGCTCGACGGGGTGCTGCGCGTGGTCTCCGGGCAAGGGAACACCGGCGTCATCGAGATCCCGCTGGCCGGTCTCGCGCCCGGTAAGCGCACCGGCTGGGCGGACTACCCGGCGGGCGTGGCCTGGGCGATGCGCGCCGCCGGCGCGATCCCGCCGAACTTCGCCGGCGCCGACCTGGCCTTCTCCTCGAGCGTCCCGGTGGGCTCCGGACTCTCGTCGTCGGCCGCGCTCGAGTGCTCGACCGGCCTCGCGCTGGCCGCGTTGGGGGGCAAGCCGATCTCGCCGGCCGAGCTCGCCCGGCTCGCGCAGCTGGCCGAGAACGAGTTCGCGCACATTCCCTGCGGTCCGCTGGACCAGCTCTCCTCGGCGTTCGGGGCGGCGGAGGCGGTGCTGCACATCGACACGCGGACCTTCGACATCGCCGTGCACCCGTTCGCGCTCAACGAGTCGGGCCTGACCATGCTGGTCATCAACACGAAGGTGCAGCACGAGCACGGCGAGAGCGGCTACGCGGACCGTCGCGCCGCCTGCGAGCGCTCCGCGCAGAAGTTGGGCGTGCCCGCGCTGCGGGACGTCTCGTTCGCCGACCTCGAGGCCGCCGCGACCGTGCTCGACGAGGTGGACCTGCGCCGGGTGCGCCACGTGGTGACCGAGAACGACCGGGTCAACCGCTTCGTCAGCCTGCTGCAGCTCGGCCCGCTCGAGGGCCCGCGACTGAACTCGGCCGGCGAGCTGCTGACCGCCTCGCACACTTCGCTGCGGGACGACTTCGAGGTCTCCTGCGCGGAGCTCGACATCGTCGTGGACGCGGCGCTGCGCGGCGGCGCGCACGGCGCCCGGATGACCGGCGGCGGCTTCGGCGGCTGCGCGATCGCGCTGGTGTCGACGGATCGGCTCGAGCGGGTGGCCCTGGCCGTGTCCGAGGCGCTGCCCGCCGCGGAACTCTTCACCGTCACCGCGGACCGTGGCGCGTACCAGGTCGCCTAGCCGGTGACCGAACGGCGCCCGGCCGCACGACCACGCCGGGCGCCTACCGGGTCTATCGACCGTGCCACTGGTTAACTGGACCCATGACTGATTCGCGTAGAGCCCCCTTCGCGTACAACCCGTACGACCACCTGCCCGAAGTGCCGACGTTCACCGTGACGAGCACCGACGTGACGGACGGCGCCACCGTGCCGCCCCGCTTCACCTCGAAGGTGTTCGGCATGCCGGGCGGCGAGGACCTCTCCCCGCAGCTGGCCTGGACGGGATTCCCGGCCGAGACGAAGTCCTTCGCGGTCACCTGCTACGACCCGGACGCGCCGACCGTGTCCGGCTTCTGGCACTGGGCCGTCGCCGACCTCCCGGTCACCGTCACCGACCTGCCGACCGGAGCGGGCACGGCGGGTTCGAAGGACCTGCCGGAACCCGCCGTCGTGCTGTCCAACAGCGCGGGCTTCCCCGGCTACGTGGGCTGCGGCCCGCCGGCCGGCCACGGCGCGCACCGGTACTTCTTCGTGGTGCACGCGGTGGACGTGGAGAGCCTGGGCATCGACTCCGCGACGACGCCGACCGTCCTCGGCTTCAACCTGTTCTTCCACACTCTGGCCCGGGCTTACGTCGTGCCTACATTCGAGGTCGAATAGGACACGGAACGGGGGATCCGGGCGCGGGCCGGAAACGGGCGTGGGAGACTGGTTGCATGTTGCAGCACGCCACGTCTCTGGTGACGTTCCCCTCCGGCTCGACGGAGGGCGCGTCCGCCGTGCTCGAACTCGTGCGTCTGCCGCAGGACGAGGAACCGGCGGCAGACGCCCCGACCACCGAGAGCGACATCGACAGGCCCGAGAGCGTGGCCGAGGGCGAGGCCGAGGCGTTCCCGGCCGGCGCCCTCGGCCTCGTCGTGGACACCACGCCGTTCCATCCGGTCGACCACACCTGGCCGGATCAGCCGGGCGACAGCGGCACGGTGCTGGTGGACGGCGTCGCGTACCCGGTGGTCGACTGCGTCACCGGGGCGATCGGCCCGAACGGCGAATTCGCGGTGGGCGCGCAGATCCCGGTGCGCCGGGGTGACGAGGCGTGGTCCTGGCAGGTGGTGCACGTGCTGGAGGCGGGCCCCGAGCCGGACGGCCTCGTCGGCGCCATCGCCCAACTCCGCGTGGACGCGGAGCGCAGGCGGGCGCTCTCCGCCGCGCACACCGGCTGCCACCTCACCGCGCTGGCCCTCAACGAGGCGTTGAGCGAGCGCTGGCGCAAGGCCCCGGGTCGCGAGGACCCGTTCGGAAGGCCGGACTTCGACTCCATCGCGATGGACACCTCGCGCATGGACGAGCACGCGAGCACGGACCGCTACCGCATCGGCAAGTCCCTGCGAAAGAAGGGCTTCGACCCGGACGGGCTGGCCGAGCAGCTTCCCGAGCTGGCGGACCGGATCAACGCGCGTCTCGCCGGATGGATCGCGGCCGACGCCCCGGTCCGCGTAGAGGCGTTCGGCGGCGAGAAGTCGACGCGCCTGACGGTGCGACGGCAGTGGGTCTGCGACCTCCCCGAGGGGACGGCCTCCATCTTCTGCGGTGGCACGCACCTCAGCCACCTCGGCGAGCTCGAGGCCCTGCAGTGCACGCTGTCGCTCTCCGAAGACGCCTCCGAACTCGTCGCCGTCACCGTTCCCAAGCTCCGCTGATTCCACCGCTGCTGATGCTCGAGGACGATGAGCGGCGCATCTTGGTGAAACGTGCCGTCACAGGGGATGCCGAACGCCTCACGGCACTGGTTCGCGACTCCGACGCCTATCGCGGCGAGTATGCAGATGTCCTGCGCGATTACGAAGTCACCATCGACTACATCGAAAGCCAGCAGGTATTCGCCGCGTTCGATCCGGGTGCGGGTGCGGGTGCGGGTGCGGGTGAGCGGCTGCTGGGCGCGTACGGTCTCGTGCTCGATCCGCCGATGCTGGACCTGTTGTTCGTCGCCAACGACGCTCAGGGGCGCGGAATCGGACGCCATCTCGTAAAACACATGATGGGACAAGCCCGGCTTGCCGGCCTGACGGTCGTGCGCGTCGTCTCCCATCCGCCCGCAGAACCGTTCTACCTGCGGATGGGGGCACAGCGGATCGGCACTCTGCCTGCCCGGCCGCCCCTGGTCACCTGGGATCGTCCAGAACTTCAGTTCATCGTGTAGCCGGGCACTCGAATGCCCGCATAGTGCAGGAGGGAACGGCATGGACGCGAGAATGTACGGCCCGGCCGACTGGGAACACGACGTACCCCGTTACGGGCCGGTCGACCGGGTCGCAGTCATCTCCGACGTACACGCCAATGTCCCTGCGCTCGAAGCGGTACTGGCCGAGATCGAGCTGGCGGACGTCGACCTGGTCGTCTCCTGCGGCGATCTGACCTGGGGCGCCGAGCCGGACCGCACAGTGGAGCTGATCGCGGCGCTCGGAGCGCGCGCCGTGTGCGTGCGCGGCAACGGTGATCGCGCCGTGCTCGAGTTGGCCCAGGAACAGCGGCCCGCTTCCCGGCCGCGGGAGGTGTGGATGGCGACGCAGCATTCTGCGACCTCGGTCCAGTTCGTAGCCGCATTCCCGTTCAGCGTGGTCGTGCGGATCAACGGCCTGGGCGCGGTGCGCTTCTGCCACGGCTCGCCGCGCAGCGACACCGAACTGGTCACGCCCGAGACTCCGCAGGAGCGGTTCGCCGAGCTCGCTTCCGGGATCGACGAGAAGGTACTGGTCACCGGGCATACCCACCTCCAGTTCGACCGGCGCGTCGCCGGTCGGCGCAGCGTGAACCCCGGCAGTGTCGGCCTTCCGTTCCACGACGCGTCTCCCGGCACCGCGTACTGGGCGCTGTTGTCCGAGGACGTCGAGCTTCGCCGAACGTCCTACGAGCTGTCCGGCTCACTCGATGCCGGGACGCGCCTGGGCGATCCCGCCGCCGAGACGATCACCGGACTGCTCACCACGCCGCCGAGCCCCCGCGAGATCATCGACGATGCCGAGAGCCGGGTCTTCGCCGACTAGCTCCGCTGACCGGAAGGGCCGGGCGTTCCGGGCTGGGGGTCATCGTCCGGCGAGTGCCTCCACTACCGGGGCCAACGCGTCCAGGTCGTCGATGAGGAACGAGCTGATGCCGAAGCGCTCGCGCAACTCCTCGCATTTGCGAATGAGATCCTTGATGCTCCCGATGAACATGTGCGGCGACTCCAGGACCTCCTCGACGGTCAGTTCGACGCCGGTCTGCTCACGGATCTGGTCGGCGCGGCGGCGTGCCTCGGCGAGCGGGTTGTCCGTGACGACGATCGGCCCACGGGTGGGATACGTGTTGAGTTCGAGTTCGTCGAAGCGTTCGCCCGCGGCCTCGCGGATCCAGCCGATCTTCTCGTCGGTGGCCGCGGCGGTCATGCTCCGGGGGTCGACGCGTGGCTGGTCGCCCGGTACCAGTCTCGGTGCCAGGCCGATGATCTGGGCCTCGCGCGCGGCCAGCGTCAGCAGGCGCTTGCCCCCGCCGCCCAGGAAGATCGGCGGATGCGGGCGGCTGGTCGGCTTGGGGCCGCCGTCGTAGTCGGTGATCGTGTAGTGCTCGCCGGCGAAGGAGAAGGGGCCGTCGGCGAAGCAGCCCTTGAGAATCGCGATCGCCTCTGTCAGGCGTTTGATCCGGACGCCGACCGGCTCGAACGGGATTCCGATGGCGTCGTGCTCGGGCTTGTTCCATCCGGCGCCGAGACCGATCTCCAGACGGCCGCCGGAAAGCACGTCGAGCGTGGCGAGGTCCTGCGCGAGCACGGCCGGATGACGCAGGCAGATGTTGAGCACGAACGTGCCCACCCGCAGCCGCTCGGTCGCCGCCGCGACCGTCGCCAGCAGCGGTATCGGAGCGTACTGCTCCGTGAGATGGTCGGGCAGAACGAAGGTCGAGCAGCCGATGTCTTCGGCCTTGCGGGCCAGCGCGGTCAGCGCGGTGAAATCGAGATTCTCCTCGAGCGACGCGAGGAAGCGAAAGGGGCGCATGACTATATCCTTACCATCGTGTCCGACAGCCGAATCTGAAGTACCTGGCCCGGCCAGTCGCCCACGGTGAAGCGCTCGGTCGGGGTGAAGCCGGTCCGCGTGTACCAGCGCATCAGCGCTCCGTCGTCGCCTGCGTAACAGTCCACGCGGATCAGGTCGATGCCGCGGCTCGCAGCCTCCTGCCGGGCCCGCGCCACCAGCAGCGCGCCGATGCCTTTGCCGCGATGCCTGCGGGACGTGAGCAGAAGATTGATGTACAGCTCACGCTCGTCGACGGCCGGGACGTAGTGCTGGCGCTCCTCGGTGATGACGATCACCCCGACCGCCTCGCCGTCCTCGGTCTCGGCGATCCTGCCGCCCCCGCCGGCCAGTCGTTCTCGTATCATCTTCTCGCGCTTCTCATTGCCGGTCCACGGCTGCACGCCCCACTGCCCGGTCCTGCCTTGGGCGGCCAGCCAGACCACCGCCTCGTCACCCATACGCAGGACCGCGGGCTCATCATCGGGCACACCGGCCCTGATACGTATCATGTCCACCCCCATAGGTGTACCCGAAAGATCCGACAGGCGGTGGCTCATTACCCGCGCGGTCGTACCCGCGGAGGCTGGAGAGCGGGCCTGAGGCCGGGCGCGAGGGTCCGCGCCAATTCATCGGCCGGCATGGAAGCGATCGGTTCGTACGGGAGGAGGTAGCGCGCGAAGATCAGTCCGGAAAGCTGGGTGGCCGCGGCGGCGGCCCTTCGGTGGGCCTGTGCGCCGCCGAGGTGGTCGGCGATGACGTCGACGATCTCGCGCGTGATGACCTCGCTGATCACGCGTCCGAAGTCGGGTTCTGCGATACCGGCGGACAACAGGGTGCGCAACGGGCCGCCGCGTCCGGGGTCGTCCCAGGTCTCGATCAGGGTCCGCAGGATGCGTTCCGGCAGGGTGGCCGGATCTCCCGGAATCGTTTGCCGCAGCAGGTCGAACGGGCTGGCCGGCAACGTGAGCGAAGCGGTGAACAGGCCCCGTTTCGAGCCGAAGTAGTAGCTGATCAGCGCCACGTCGACGTCCGCTTCCGCGGCGATCGAGCGCAACGTGACGCCCTGGTAGCCGTCGGCGGGGAAGCGGCGCGCCGCGATGGCCAGCACGTGGTCGCGCACGCCCGATTGTCCCGGGCGGCGGCCGCGGACGCGGCTGGGCGACCGGCCGTCCGCCCGGCTCGGGCCTTGCTCCGGCCGGCCTTGATCGCTGCTCTCCGCCGAATAATTCATCAGCCTTGAAATCTAGTTCCGCCGCGGCGAGCGTGCAAGACGAACCACCGAACAGCACACCGGTCCGCGAACCATCCACCGAGGAGGAAGCGATCAATGTCCAGCACCAACACCCCACAGGCCGCCCGACCGAGCGCGACGCGTCCCGTCCTGATCGTCGTGTGCCTCGCGCTCGCCACCGTGGTGTCCGCAGTGGCCTCCCTCAACGTCGCTATCCCGTCGATCGCCCGACAGACCCATGCGACCCAGACCCAGCTGTCCTGGGTCATCGACGCCTACGCGCTCGTGTTCGCCGCGCTCCTGCTCCCCGCCGGAGCGCTGGGCGACCGCTATGGCCGCCGCCGCACCATGCTCGCCGGCCTCACCGTATTCGGCGCCGCATCAGCTTTGGCCATGACGGTCACCGACCCCACCTGGCTGATCGCCCTGCGCAGCGTCCTCGGACTCGGCGCGGCGCTGGTCATGCCGGCCACTCTGTCAACCATCACCGCCACGTTCCCCGCACAGCAGAAGGCACGCGCGGTAGGAACCTGGGCCGGAGTGGCCGGCGCCAGTGCGATCCTCGGACTGCTCGCGTCCGGCGTCGTTCTCGACCTGTGGTCCTGGCGCGCAGTGTTCGCCCTCAACGTCGTCCTCGCCGTGATCGCGATCGTCGGCACGCTGCGGATCATCCCGGAGTCGGCCGACCCGCAGGCCCCGAAGGTCGACCTCGTCGGCGCGCTAATCACGGTCGCCGGGCTGGGAGTCCTCGTCTACTCGATCATCGAGGCGCCGACCCACGGCTGGCTCGACGCGCGCACTCTCGTCGGCATCGCGGCGGGCCTCGTCATCCTCGCCGCCTTCGTTCGCTGGGAACTGACCAGGACCAATCCGCTGCTTGACCCGAGGTTGTTCGCCAACCGCGCATTCAGCGCTGGCACGCTCTCGATCACCCTGCAGTTCTTCGCCTTCTTCGGCTTCATCTTCCTCGTCCTGCAGTACCTGCAGCTCGTCCGCGGCGACAGCCCGCTGATCGCGGCGGTGAGTCTGCTGCCGATGCCGCTGGCGATGATGCCCTGCGCGCGAAGCATCGCACCACGCCTGGCGGCCCGTGCCGGCCGGCGTCGCGTGTGCGTCCTCGGCCTCGTGCTGATCTCCTGCGGACTGCTCGTCCTGTCCCGCCTGGACCAGGGCACCTCGTACTGGCTGCTCGCGGCCGGCCTCGTCCCGCTCGGTGCGGGCATGGGCCTGGCGATGACGCCGGCGACCGCCGCGATCACCGACGCCCTGCCCGCCTCCCAGCAGGGAGTCGGCTCGGCGGTCAACGACCTCGCCCGCGAACTCGGCGGAGCACTCGGCATCGCCGTCCTGGGCAGCATCATGCAGTCCGGCTACCAGAGCCACTTCCACCCGTCCGGCCTGCCGCGGCCGGTCGCGGACCAGGCCCGCTCGTCGGTCGGGCTGGCGACGCACCTGAGCACCACGGTCGCCGACCAGGCTCGGCACGCGTTCGCCGACGGCATGCAGACCGCGCTGATCGCCGCGGCCATACTCACCGCGCTCACGGCGCTCGCCGTCGCCGGACTGTTGAAGGGCAGCCGGGCAAAGGCGTCCGGGATGGCGGGAGCGGCTGGACAGAACGCTGCGAACATCTCGATACCGTGATGGCCACTCGGTCAAGCGCCCTCGCTGCCGCCCTCCCCCTCGCCGTCAGCACCTCCCGCAGGGGCGGCGCGGGCGAGCAGGAGGGTGACGTCGTCGCCGAGGACGGTGCGGTCGAAGTGGCCTTCGACCACCCGCCGCGCGACTTCGGCGATCGGGGTGCCGGAGTGTCTGCGGAGAGCCGCGAGGAGCCGCTCCGTGCCGACGTCTATGGACATGCTGCGGCTCTCGACCAGGCCGTCGCTGTAGAGGGCGAGCAGCGTGCCCGGCGGGATCGGGGTCAGCACGGCGCGGTAGGTCTCCGCCGGGTCAACACCGAGGGGCAGGCCCGCTGGCACCGCGAGCAGCGCGATGGTGCCGTCCGGGGCGGCGAGAACGGGGGCCGGGTGGCCGGCTCTGGCGATCCGGCCGGTGCCCGCGGCCAGGTCGAGTTCGGCGTAGCAGCAGGTGGCCAGCAGGTCCGGATCGAGGGCGGTGACCAGCCGGTTGACGCGGCCCATGATCGCCGCCGGGCCGTAGCCCTCGTAGGCGAACGCGCGCACCGCCGTGCGCACCGTGCTCATTCCGCCGACGGCGTGGGCGTCGTGGCCCTCGACGTCGCCCACCACCAGGCCCACCCTCCCGCGGCTCAGCTGGATGGCGTCGAACCAGTCTCCGCCTACTGACAGGCCCAGGCCCGCCGAGCGGTATTCACCGGCCAGCTCGAGGCCGGGAGCCTCGCTCAGCCTGGCCTCGAACAGTTCGTCGCGCAGGCGGGAGGCCAGGGAGAGTTCGTCGTCATACCGGTGCGCCCGATACAACGCCTGCACCAGCCTGTCGCAGGTGCGGTTCAGGAATGCCACGTACACGTCGCTGAATTCGCGCGGCTCGTCGTAGCGGATACAGACCAGGCCGAGGCACGCGTCCTGATATTCGAGCGGGATGACGAGCAGCGCCCCGGTCGTCGTGTCGACCACCGTTTCGACCAGATACGGGTACCGCGCGGTGATGTCGTCTCCGCTGGCGTACACCTGCATCCTGCGTTCGCGCACCGCGTCCGACATGGGGCTGGGGTCTTCGAGGTCCAGCACCCGCAACTGGTTCAGGCCGGCCTGGGTGTAACCGACTCCTGCGATCAATCTCAGTCGCCCGTCCGCGACCACGTGCATTGCCACACCGTCCGCACCGCTGAGTTCCGGCAACTGCTGCTCGAACACTTCGATCACGTCGTCGACACCCAGGGTGCCGCCGAGCGCGGCGGCGAAGGCGTCTGACTTCTCCTTGCGCTGTGCCAGCGCCAGGTCCCTATCCGCCCTTAGCTTCCGGTCGTGGATGTCGCGCACGTCCACGGCCAGGTGGCCGGCGCCGGAGCTGACCCAGACCTCGTACCAGCGGGCCGGCGTCGGGAAGAAGATCTCGAAAGTGACCGGGCCGCCGGTCCGCATGGCCTCCTCGAAGTGCGGCTGCCAGTCCTGCGGGTCGAACGCGGTGAGGAACTGCTCGGCGGGCCGGCCGATCAGCTCGGAGCGCTTCACCCCGGCCATCCTCGCGGCGGTCTCGTTGGCGTACACCACGCGCCAGTTCTGGTCGAGCACGGTGAATCCGTCGGGCAAGGCGTCGACCTGGCCCGAGGCGAGCCTGCGCCAGTCGGGCACTCCCGTGATGTCCGTTTGCACGCCGACCGCGATCGGCGCTCCGTCGGCGTCCTGGGTGAACCTCCCGCGTACCTCGATGATGCGTTCACCGCCGCCGGGCTGCCGCACCCTGAGTTCGAACCCGTACTGTCCGAGGCCCACGCCCGGCGCGATCTCGTCCCCCGCGCGCCGGAGCGTCGGGAAGTCTTCGCGGTTGATTCTGGCCAGCAGCACGCGGGGATCGCCGGTGTAGGGAACGTCGAAGCCGTACGCGGCCGCCGCCACGGCGTCGAGGTGGATGATCCGCTCGTTCGGCAGCCACCAGAAGGTGCCGCAGTCGACCGCGGCCATGATCTCGGCCGCCCGGTCGAACGGCGGCGGGGCTCCGGTGGGCTGCTCGGCCGCGTTCACCGGACCCGCCCCTGCCCATGCTCCTGCCAAGACTCCGGCTCGGGATCCAGCTCGGGCTCCGACTCCGGCTCCGGCTCCAGCGGCAGCCGCGGATCACGGTGCATGGCCAGCAGATCGGCGACGCGGTCCGCGCTCATGGCGGCACCGAAGAGGAAACCCTGCCCGAAATCGCAGTCGGTGGCGCCCAGCAGGTTCCACTGCTCCTGCGTCTCGACGCCCTCGGCGACCACCCGCAGCCCGAGCGCGTCGTCGATGCGGATGATGCCCTCCACGAGCGCCGCGTGCTCCGACGAACCCGGGATGGTGTCGATGAAGGACTTGTCGATCTTGAGGATGTCGATCGGCAGATCCCTGAGATAGCTGAGCGAGGAGTATCCGGTGCCGAAGTCGTCGATGGCGATCCGGACCCCTCGGGCCTTGAGCACGGACAGCGTCCGCATCGCCTCGTCGTCCCGATGGTGCATCAGGTCGGACTCGGTCAGCTCCAGCGTGAGCAGCTCGGGCGGGAACCCGGCGTCCTCGAGCAGCGCGGCGGTCTCCCCGGCGAAGCCCGCGTCGCGGAACTGCTGGATGGATACGTTGACCGCGATCGTCAGCGGCGGCACGTGCACCACCTCGCCGGGCACGGCGCGCTCGGCCCTCGCCCGATTCCAGGCCGCCGCGTCGGTCACCGCGCGGCGCAGCAGTTGCCGGCCGAGCGGAATGATCTGCCCGGTGTCCTCGGCCAGCGGGATGAAGACGTCGGGGCTGATCGGCCCGCGCGCCGGGTGCGGCCAGCGGGCCAGCGCCTCGAAGCCGGACACCCGGCCGTCCCCGAGCTCGACCACCGGCTGGTAGTGCAGTGTCACCGCGTCGGCGAGGACCGCCCTGGCCAGGTTCTCCCGCATCGCGGCGCGCTCCACGGCCTGATCGTGCAGCGCCGGGTCGTAGTGCCGCCAGCGCCGCTTGCCGTCTGCCTTCGCGGCGTAGAGCGCGAGGTCCGCGTTGCGCAGCAGCTCGTCGCTCGCGGGGCTCTCCGAGGTACTCGCCACACCGATGCTCGCCCCCGTGGACACCGGTCCGTCGGTCAGCTCGAACGGCGCGTCGAACGCGCGGGTGATCCGTTCCGCGAGCCGGTCGCCGTCGCCGGGTAGGGCGGTGTCCGGCATCAGCACCGCGAACTCGTCGCCGCCGAGCCGCGCGGCGACGTCCTCGGGCCGCAATCCGGCGCTGAGCCTGTCCGCGACCGCCGCGAGCAGCTCGTCACCCACGCCGTGCCCCTTCGTGTCGTTGACGTCCTTGAAGTCGTCCAGGTCGAGCAGCAGCAGGCAGGCCACCCGCCCGGACGGCCCGGCGCGCTGCACGGCCACGTCGATCCGGTCCTGGAGGCGGCGGCGGTTGGACAGGCCGGTGAGCGAGTCGTGGTAGGCGTGGTGCCGCAGTTCCCGCTCGAGCCGCCGCTGCTCGGTCACGTCCCGCAGGGTCAGCACCACCCCGCCGACGGTCTCGTCGTCCCGCAGGTCGTCCGCGCGCACCTCGACGGCCGTGTCCTGCGTCTCCGGGCGCCTGATCAGCCAGTCCACCGGTCCCGGCCGCGCGCCCGTGAGCAGGGGCCTGATCTGCTCGGCCCAGTCCGGACCGACCAGATCGTCGAAGGTGGCGCCGATCAGCTCGCCGCCGGGCAGCAGCCGGCGAGCGGACGGGCTGGCGTAGGTGATCCGGCCGCCCTCGTCGATGATCATGATCACGTCGTTGGTGTTGTGTACCAGGGTGCGGAAGTACGCCTCGTTGTCCCGTCGGCGGATCTCCAGGTCGAGCGAGACCCGGGAGAGCGCGAGCGCGGTCTGCGCGGCGAGGATCTCGAGCACGTCGCGCAGCAGGTCGAGCTGCTGCGGCGGCCCGGTCGCGGCGATCGCG
>Ga0073928_10004096_pt1 | contig 22069 bp, 19 predicted proteins | sample PaiPotPPA55metaG_FD_76969 | JGI IMG/M metagenome (GOLD analysis project Ga0073928, IMG submission 76969) | Iron sulfur acid spring bacterial and archeal communities from Banff, Canada, to study Microbial Dark Matter (Phase II) - Paint Pots PPA... ...
AATAGCTTTTCTGGGAAACGTGTTTCTGAAACTAGCAGCAACCGCATTCCGGCTGGACCACTCTGCGTCCGGATCCTGCTTTGGAATGCCCGGCTTCCTGGCAGGGCACCGAAGAGAAGGAGGGACTGGCCCAAATGCGAGCTTCCAACCCTTTTCCCGGCTCGCCGGATTATAAGTACCTCTCCCGCCGAAGGCAAGCGACTTCCCAATCTTCCTCCTGTTTGTTGCTAAGATGCGCATAGCGGAGGCGGCGGATGTTCCTGATCTGCTGGGCCGCATCCGATCGGACCGCAGGAGCGCTTTTTATATGGACACCGAGCAACCTTTAGCCGGGCAAGTGGCACTCGTCACCGGCGCAGGCCGCGGAATCGGCGCCGCCATCGCGCGCAAACTCGCCTCCATGGGCGCCAGCGTAGTTCTCTGCGGACGCACCCAATCCAGGCTTGACTCCACCGCGAAAGCCATTCTCGCCGCAGGCGGCAAAACCGAAGTCATCCCCTGCGACGTAACTCTGCTGCATCAACTCGAATACGCCGCCGCTCGCGTCGACAGCACTTTCAGACGCCTCGACATCCTCGTGAACAACGCCGGCATCGGCGGTTTCACTAAACCCTTACACGAACTTCCCCCTGAGGAATGGGATCGCATTCTCAACACCAACCTGCGCGGCGTATATTTTTCCGTTCGCGCCTTCGCTCCCCTGATGATTCGCGCCCTTCCGGACACATCATCAACATCTCGTCCCTCGCCGGAAAGAACGCTCTCCCCAAAGGCGCAGCCTACGCGGCCTCCAAGTGGGGTCTCAACGGTCTGACATATTCGATCGCGGAAGAACTGCGCCCCCACAACATCCGCGCGGCCGTGATCTGTCCCGGATCCACCGCAACTGAGCTCGGTCCGCACGCCGGCAAAGACCCGAAGAAAATGCTTCAGCCCGACGACGTCGCCCACGCCGTAGCGATGCTGGTAACCCAAGCCCCGCAATCCTTTGTAAGTGAAATCCTGTTAAGGCCAACGCAAAAGCCATAAATACTCACCAAGCGACAGCCGCCTCGACTGTCCGCGAGCAAGGCTCCGCTGGTCGGAGGCTAAAAAAGACCTTTGTGCCCTCGGTGTCCTCTGTGGTTATCGCCTTCTACTTCTTGAACAAATTCTCAAACGCCGCCCGCGCATCATTGGGCCGCAAACTCGCGGGCGTCGAAGTCTCCTTCTCCCGCGTCACCCGAATCTCAAACAAAGAACAATCATTTCGCGCATCCTTCTTCGGGATTCTGACCTTCACCGGCTGCATGCACTCAAACCGGCTCCCCGGATCGAAATAAGTACACTGCTTGCACGAATGCAGCTCAAACCCGCACTTCGGACACTGCCCGCTGGCCGGCATTCCTTGAAGCACGGTACCGCACTGCGTGCACCGTGAAACCGCCCGCGTCCCCGGCAGATTGACGGGTCGCGGACCAAACGTATCATCCCTCTTCGGCGGCGCCGCGCCCGACTTTTCTCCCGAGCCCTTACGCGACTCGCGGTCGCGGTCCTGATAACCATGCTGCCGATATTTCGCTGCCACAAAACTTCCCCCTCACGCGCCCGTATTGTCTCCCGGAATACCCAGCGGGGCAAGTAGCAGTCATCTCCGGGAACCAAATTGAATGGCCGCGTCCGATAAGATTTTCGCCGCGTCCTCTGCGGCATTTCTCAGCGACCTCTGCGGTCCGAGCTTTTTTGCAGCCTCATTCGGATAGCTAAAGCGTCATACAATAAACCCATGATCCACGAAATCCTGCCCGTCGGCCCGCTGCAATGCAACTGCTCCGTCATCGGCGACGAAACCACCCACGAAGCCATGGTCATCGATCCAGGCGACGAGATTCAACAAGTTCTCGCCCTCATCCGCAAACACTACCTGCAGGTCAAGCAGATCGTCATCACCCACGCCCACATCGACCACGTCGGCGGAGCCATGAAACTCCGGGCTACCACCGGCGCCCCCATTCTCCTCAACCAAAATGATTACGCCCTTCTGAAAATGCTCGACGCGCAAGCTGCCTGGATCGGCGTGCCTTCGCCTGGCAAAGTGGAAATTGATCGCAGCATTACCACCGGAGAGACGGTCACTGCCGGATCGCTAAGCGCCGGCATCCTGCACACACCAGGCCACACCGAAGGCAGCATCTGCCTCTACTTCGCCGCCGAGAATAAGCTCATCGCCGGCGACACTCTCTTCGCTGGCTCCATCGGACGCACCGATCTCCCCGGCGGGTCCATGCAGAAAATTCTGCATTCCCTGCACGAGAAAGTTCTGGCTCTGCCCGACGAAACCGTAGTCGTTCCCGGCCATGGTCCGCTGACCACTATCGGTGAAGAGCGCGAGAACAATCCCTTCCTCGTTAAAACCTAAAGCTCGCGAAAAAATGAACGGCGAAGGAATTGACCTCCGCCGTTCGTTTCACAAATTCCGGACTTCGCTACTGGTGGTCCATGTGCTCGTGCTCTTCATGCTCCTGATGCTCGTGCCGCCAATTCCAGTAGGCGCGCTGGTCTCTATGCTTGAGGTGCTCGTAATCCACGTAGGCCGTGTGCCGTGTTTCCAGCCAGTGCCGATAGACTTCGTCCTCGCGCGAATCCCAGTTGTGGTAATCCTTGTGATATGGATCGTAAACTCGTCGCTCTCGTTCTCTCTCCTCGCGCCGCTCGTGATCATCCTGTGGTGCGGCTATAGCAAAGGCGCCCAGGGGCGCCAGCAGTGCGGCTGAGAGAAACAGCGAGGCAACATACTTATTTCCACGATGCATAGTTTTCCTCCAGTGGCCAGCTAGGATGATATCGTGACCCTCCGGGGTTGGAAGCTAAATCGCTTCGTTTTCGTTTGGGCCCGAACGTTCCCGTCCCAATTCGGGCTGAATCGCGCACAAATGGAGACTACAGGAACCTCTGGAGGATCGCGGTCATCCCTGCGGCAAACTCCAGCTGTGGCGTAATCAAACTCAGAACCAAATATCCGTCGCGCGGAAAATCATAAAAATGCCCGGGATGTATCAGCACCGATTTGTCGCGCAACAGTTCGATCGCCAAGTCCTCATCCGACCGCGTCACCGGAACGCGCAACACCGCATACCATCCGCCTTCCACGCTCAGTCGCTGACAGGCCTGCAGCGCCGCTAGCTGCCGATCGAGTTCCGCCAGATTCGCTCTTACGCGCTCCAGCAATTGCGGTTGAATGTTTTTCCTCTGAGTGAGCAGCGACGGCGTGGCCCACTGCAGCGGCGCATTCATCGAAAGATAGGTGTCGGCAATCACCTCCAACCGTCCCATCGCTTCCTTAACATCGCTCTCTGGTCCACTCGTCACCACCCACGCCACCTTCATCTGCGGCAATGCCGCAATCTTCGACAGACCGCTCAGAGTAAATGTCAGCACCTCGCAATTCCCGGCAAAACTGGCATGCACGGTATCTTCGAGCCCGTAGTCCAGAAATACCTCATCCGCAATCACCGCCAGTCCGTGCTCGCCGCAAAAGGAGTTCAGCATTTCCATTTCCCCGCCCGGCACATACGACCCCGTCGGATTATTCGGATGCACCACTACCACGCCCCGCGTCCGCGCTGTCACCGCCTTCTCCAGCGACGGAAAATCCATTTGCCATCCGTGATCGTAGATCAGTTCATAGGGTGCCAGCTTCACGTCCTGCAAATCCGCCAGAAATTCAAACAGCGGATAACTCGGCTTCGGTACCAGCAACTCATCACCGGAATTGCACAGCAACCGAAACACGAACGAATATCCCTCACTCGTACTCGTCGTGAGAATGATCTGCTCCGCATCCAGATCGCGAACCCCATGCTCTTCGCGGTAATACTTCGCCACGGACTCCCGCGCCTCGCGCAGCCCTTTCGACTGCGGATCGTAATCCAGCGCCCGCGGCGATGCCAGCGCTCCCAGAATCGCCTGCTCGTCGTAATGCAGCCCCGCTCGCGTAGGGTTCGAAACTGTGAGATCGAGAACTTTCGCTCCGCTAGCACGTACCTGTCCCAGCGCCCGCGTAAACCGGTTCTCCACCAGCTTCCAGTTGGTCCGTTCAGAAAACATCAGTGGGATTCTATGCGATAGGGGGAAAAACGGCGTATGGAGCGGGCACTCTTGCCCGCTCGCCTGCTGTGCCCTAAAACCTCGCGGGCAAAAGTGCCCGCGCCACACATTTCAACGGCGTGCGTCTACGCTCCTGGCCCGTGAAACAGCTGCGCTACTTCGGGAATCGGCCCGCGACTCACATCATCCTGCACCATGCGTCGCTGCATCGTGGGCCAATCTCGAATCCCGACCGCCGGACAAATCAAGCCCTTAGCATCCGGCCGCAGCAACTGGCGCAACGTCTGCACGCCGTAAAACAATCCTTCGCCCGTATTGGCCGCGACAATCAAATGCGACTTGTCGGAAAATAGCAGATAACCGTCCTCGCCCACCAAGTCATCAGCCTTGAGTCCGTTCCGCGCTAAAAACCGCCGCACCCGAGCGTCCTGCAACCGGGCCAGCACAATCGCGCCGCCTTCCGCCTTCCCGGCGGCCTTCATGCCCCGAATGTCGAGCCTCAGCCCCGACTGATCCGCAACCTCTTCCGCCAGCGTTTCCGCGGCAATTCGATCCTCGGACTGATGCCCCAGTTGCACGAAAATCTTGGTGCGCCGTCCCACTTGAAATCCGCCATCGCGCAGTCTCACTTCTTTTGGCGACGGCACCAGCTTCAACTGCGGCCCGCCATCGGAATCGAGCGCCACCGCGGCCGAAGCGCAAAGAACCACACCACACAGAACTGACAAAAGTCGCTTATTCATTCGGATCCTTGAACTCGAAAGCCTAAGTCCGTATTGTACGCGCAAGCGGGCGCGCGGGTGCCATGAAACGTTCCAATGCCTCTTAGTTAAACCCCGTATCCAGCCTGATTCCTCCCCCTTAAGGCTATTTGCCAAACCCTTCCTTATTAACCACATACGGCATCTTCGTAACGTCCCCGCCGTAGTTGCCTTCCAGCACGTCGATCAGCCCCTGCGCACACCGCCCCGCCATCCCTTTCTCCGGATCGGTCGAAAGCCGCGTGATCCGCGCTGCGCTGGCAAAGTGCGGCAACAACCGGCAGCGGTCCGAAATCCTCGGATCGCGCAGCGGAGAATCCGCCGGAAGCGGCTCCTTCTCGTAAACATCCAGCGCAGCTCCCGCAATCCAGTTCTCCAGCAGCGCCCGCGCTAGCGCCGCCTCATCCACCACTGGCCCCCGCGAGGTATTCACCAGAAACGCAGTGGATTTCATGAGCCGCAAATTCTTCTCGTTGAACAGATGATAGGTGGGCGTCGGGCTTTCCTCCGCCCGCAGCAGCGGTACATGCACACTGACAAAGTCCGCTCCCCGCAGTGCCTCTTCAAACGGCACATACTTAATCCACGCCTTCTCTTTCGTCAGCCCGCGGGCATGCCGCAGATCATTGATCTCCTGAATGGTTTTCACAAACGCATGATTCTCATACGCCGGGTCGTAGCACAAAACGTTCATATCGAACCCGACGCATTTCTTGATGAACGCCAGCCCGATGCGCCCGGTCCCAATCACGGCGACCGTCTTACCGCTAACTTCATCCCCCAGGAACGGCAGATACGGATGCCAGTATCCCCACTCGTTCTCGCGCGTCAAATGTTCAGCAGACCACATTTTCCGGGCCAGAGTTCCCAGGAGAAAAAATGCGAACTCCGCCGTCGCCTCCGTCAGCACGTCGGCGGTATGCGTGAACGGAATCTTGTAGCGGTTCGCGTCCGCGCGATTGATGTTGTCGAACCCTACCGCAATCTGCGCCACCACCTTCAACCGGCCCTTGCCCGCCTCAAACACTTCCGCGTCAATCGCATCGCGCAGCGTCGTGATCAGCCCGTCGATACCCGCCTTCACTTTTTCGACGATCAAACTCTTCGGCGGCGCTTCCGGCTTCGAATACACTTCAACCTCGTATCCCAGCTTGCGCAGCAGTTCAATAGCTTCTCCAATGTCACAGGTTGCAAACACGCGAAATTTCTTTTCCATGATTTTTCGGAATGATGGTGAAGCGTAATCAAGTCCGCATCCGATCGCAGACCATCGAAATATCATACGCGACATTGATTCCTCGCCCGACCCATCGCCAATCAAAAAAGTCCACTTGAAGTTTCATTTTTCGTCTTTCATTTAATCTTCAGCCTCGCAGCGTGTAATGAAACTGCTGGCGGAATAAGGGTAGCATCCCCTACTCGCCGTCCTTTGTGCTCAAATTTGTTCCAAGAATTGTTCCGAGGAGTCCTATGCGCGCAGCAAGCTTTGCGGTTGTTGCAGCCCTCTCCCTTACCACCCTCGCGCTCGCCCAGGAAAAGAAAATCGAGCGCAAAGACCTGCCTCCCGCAGTTGAAAAGACAGTTGCGGCCTGGACTCAAGGGGCCACAATCAGGGGATTCTCTCAGGAAAAAGAAAACGGCCAGCTTAACTACGAAGCCGAATTAACCGTCAATGGTCACAGCAAAGACATCCTCATCGATCCCAACGGCGCGGTCATCGAGATCGAGGAGCAAGTGGCGATGGACTCGCTTCCGGCGCCCGTGAAAGATGGACTTCAGGCCAGAGCCGGCGACGGAAAAATCCTGAAAGTTGAATCTCTGACCAAGAAAAACAAACTGGTGGCCTACGAAGCGGTCGTGCAAAGTGCCGGCAAGAAAAAAGAAATCCAGGTCGGCCCCGAAGGCCAGCCACTGGCTCACGAAGAATAGGAAAACATCCGAAGTAGAAGCAGCACGAGGAACCTTGTCATCCTGAGCGAGGATTGAGGTTCGCCGAAAAGGCGAACCTCAACCGCAGTCGAAGGATCTCTATGGCCACCCGATCTCCGGTCGCCACACTCCCATCCCTGCAACTCTTCTTGCGCCAGAGAGCCCACTGTCAGTCGCGCCCACAGGAGGAATCCGCAGTTAACAGATCTTGCCGTTGCCAGGCGTTGCAGGCATGGCTAAAGTCGTTTACCCCACCCTGCGGATTCGAGCCCTGGCATCGGCAACGGAATCTTCCCCGCAACCCAGCAGTCCGGCCACGCTTCGCAAGCCCTCCCAGGCGGCGTAATTTAACGAAGGCTCCGAGCTCACTAAGTCGCGGATCATCTCCCAGGCCGCCATGTTCAGCGCGCCTTCAGGCGGCAGTCCCATGGCCAGCGACACCGCGCACTGCGGACAAAAACAAATCCTCTGCGCCCCCGACTTCTGCCGCGGCTTCACTCCGACGGTCTGCGCAAACATGTACACCGCTACCGACTTCTGTCCTGCCTCGATCTCGCGCCTGCAGCGCAGACAAACAATGGGTTGCATGGGCTCCTCATACTCCAGACACATTCACTTTCAGCTACCCTATCGTCACCCACAAGTATGAAGAAAGATTCCAGTGATCGCCCACCCTAACTATGAAGAGCCTTGAAAGAGCGTGCTTTCAGCCGCGCCGTTGAGTCTTTGTGAATGAATTACGGCTTTAACTCCTGCGGAAAACACTCCGACGCCTCTCTTTCGGCTTGACAACTATCTATCTAACTGTTACACATTGTAACGCTACAATGACTAACACACTCAAGCGTCGTCTAAAGAATTTGGGAGAAGTCGAACAGCTGGTCATGGACTACATCTGGACCCACGGTCCGTCGTCCTCCGAAGCTTGCCGGGAAGCACTGACTTCTTCCCGCCCCATGAAGGACTCCACCATCCGCACGGTCCTGCGCCGGCTGGAAGAAAAAGGCTACCTCACGCACCAGATTCAAGGCCGCACCTTTATTTATAAGGCGTTAGACGCGCGCCAGAACGTCGCTGTCCGCGCCGTAAAGGGCATCATCGACCGTTTCTGCGGCGGGTCCGCCGAGCAACTCGTGCTCGGCATGGTGGACAACGCAGTGCTCAATCGCAAGCAACTGGAACGCCTGGCCCGCAAGATTGCCGAGAATGAGATCGCTGAAAAAGAGGTCGTCGAAAAAAAGATTTCTAAAAATAAGGAAATGCCATGACTCTCATCGCCCTCCCGGCGCCCGTAACATTTCTCGCGCAGCTCGGGATTGCCGCGGCTCGCGCTCTGACGCTAAGCATGATTGTTGGACTTGGACTCTCGGCCTTTCGCGTGAAAAACACTTCCCTGCGCCTCTTCACCTGGACCGCAGTCCTCTACGCCGCCCTCGTCATGCCCTTGCTTCAACAGATACTGCCGCCTCTGCCGATTCCCGCACCAGCGTTTCTTGAGCACGAATTAACAAAGGCGCGAGCGATAGTCAGCAGCACAGCGGAACCTGCGCTGCGCAGCTTGGCGGGAGCCGCGGAGCGGCGTCAGAACGCAGCCCACGGCGCAAGCCGTGGGACGGACGTGGACGCCAACGAGCCCCAGCGGGGCGAAAGATCAGCGCTCAGCGCGACGTCGCTGTCTCCCGCAATTGACGCGCGTTCAATAAAGTCACCGCAGGCGTCATCTCCCGCATATTCGGAATCGTCTCCGGCTTCAGTTCGTTGGAGCACAATCGCAGCCTGGATTTATCTCGCCGTCGCTCTGATTTTGTTCGCCCGCTTCTTCATCGGTCTCGCATTCAGCCGGCGGCTGCGGAAGGCGTCGCAACCCATTGACGATTACCGCCTGACTCAGCGACTTGCCGCGCGCGCATCCGCCTGGAGACTTGCCTCCCTACCGCAAGCCGCCGAATCCGAATTGATTTCCGTTCCGGTCACGATGGGTGCGCTGCGCCCCACCATTTTGCTGCCCGCCGCCTGGCGCGAGTGGGAAGACGCGAAGCTCGACGCCGTCGTAGCGCACGAAGTCTCGCACGTTGCCCGCCGCGACGCCCTCACTCAGCGTCTTTCCCTGCTGCACCGCGCGATCTTTTGGTTCAGCCCGCTTTCCTGGTGGCTTGATCGCCATCTCGCCGGCCTCGCCGAGCAAGCCAGCGACGAAGCTGCCTTGTCCTGCGGCACCGACCGCACCCACTACGCCCAAATCCTGATGGGATTCTTTGAAACGTTGCACGCCGCCCCGGGACGAGTTTGGTGGCAAGGCGTTTCAATGGCCAAAGCAGGACAAGCCGAACATCGCGTAGAAAGAATTCTTGCGTGGAAAGGGTCTCTCGCTATGCGTCTTCAGAAATCGATTGCCGTTGTGGTCATCGCCCTTGCGGTCCCACTCGTGTACCTCGCAGCATCCGCCCACCCAGCCCAACATGTTAACGTGCCACTCCCGCAACTCGTGCAGGACCAGACTCCACCTCCCACTTCCTCCGCGGCGGCAGCCCCGGCTTCGTCGCAGACAGCTCCTCCGCCCGAACCAGGTCCCGCCTCCGGGGTGACGAGGGGAGTTACGGACGGAGTAACAAACGGAACGACTGACGGACCAGATTCCAGCGGGCCAACTCCACCTCCCGGGCCGCCAGCACCGGCGCCAGGCGTCGGTACAACACTCAAAGCATGGATACCGCCAGTCGCTCCGGTCGGCCCATCCGCTCCGATGGCCGCGATTGCGCCTGTAGCCCCGGTTGCAGCCATTGGCCAATCGGAGTCAGTAAGCTCATCTTCCGGCCGCGGTTTTTCGTACCACTACGGCTACGACGACGAACAGCGCTTCGTTATCGTCTCCGGCAAGACCGATTCCCTCACCATGTCCGGTTCCACCGAAGACGCCCGCCATGTCGAGAAGCTCAGGAAACAAATCCCCGGCGACTTCATCTGGTTCCAGCGCGACGAAAAATCCTACGTCATTCGCGACCAGGCCACCGTCGACCGCGCCAGGAAACTCTGGGAGCCGCAACAAGAGCTCGGCAAGAAACAGGAAGCACTCGGCAAACAGCAGGAGGCCTTGGGCAAACAACAACAGGAACTCGGCGCAAAAATGCAAGAGATTCGCGTCAACGTCCCCGACATGAACGCCGACCTCGAAAAACTGAAAGCGGAATTGAAACAACTCAGTTCCAGCGGTGCCACAGTGGAACAGGTCGGGCACATCCAGTCCGAGATTGGAGAACTTCAAAGCAAGATCGGCGACCTCCAATCCCACGCCGGCGATCAGCAAGGCAAGCTAGGGGAAGCGATGGGTGCCCTCGGAGAAAAGCAGGGCAAACTTGGCGAACAGCAAGGCGAACTCGGCCGCCGGCAGGGTGAACTGGCCGAGCAGGCCACGCGTCAGATGAAGCAACTTCTCGACGAAGCGATCACAAAAGGCATAGCCCAGCCCGAAATCTGACCGCTGTGCTTCGTTTCTTGTCGGCGTCATCCTTGTCTCGCCGTTCTTAGGAGAGACAGGGTGGGGCTTTCGATTCCGTATTGCGATTTGCAAAACCAGGCTCGGAGCGGGATGCGCGCTGCGGGCTCGCCCCATGATTTTTTATCGTCGGAGCATTAACCTGCTGATCCGCCCACAGAAGCTGACGGTCTCGCCCTTCATGGTGCCCTAAAACTGCAAAAGCTCGTTATCCCATCCGGACCCGTGCCTCCGTTCGGCACTTGCATTCGACAGGGTGTTTCTTTATGGGGTGCGCGGCTATAAAATAAGCGGCAACGGCCCGGATCAGTTTGGCATCCAAAAACGCCGGTATTCTTCGGGTAATTCTCGTGGTATGAAAATCCCTTCCAGCTTCGATCACCAAACTCTTCAGCAGCTTTTGGCCAACGCTTTTGCGGTGCAGGAAAGTCAGATCGATCCCCGATGCCTTTCCGATATCATGGAAGTCCAACGCGCGGTTCGAACCGGAAAGTTCAGCTTGGATGGCGCCATGCGTCACATCGTGGAGTCGGCGCGAACTGTCGCCAATGCCACGGGAGTCGCGATCGCTCTGATCGATGCAGGTGACCTCCGATATCGCGCCGGTTCCGGGAGCAGCGCGGTCTGCATCGGATGGCGAGTGGGAGCCTCGCTCACGGTCTCTGCCACGACGCGAACGAACCGCGAGATTCTTCATGTTGAGGATGCGCAGACCGACACTCGGATCGAAGCCGACATTTGTCGCCAGTTCGGAGCCAATGCACTGCTTATCCTGCCAATTTATTTCCAGGGCGCGGTAGCTGGTGTGCTCGACGTCCGCTTCAACGAAGCCCATGTCTTTCAGGATCCCGAGGTACGCACCTATCGCCTGATGGCGGAGCAAGTCGAAGCGGCACTGGCTCTCGCCCCACAGCAAGAACCACAAGAAAACCTTGCCGCCCAACTGCCGCCCAATCCCGAGTTTTTTGAGCCAGTTCCAGCCGATGCCGCAAATTTTGTTTTCCCGGCTGACGATACCTTCGCATTGCCTCAGGCCGAGAACTGTGACAATTTCGAGAGCCTCGCCCCTCCTCCAGATTTCATGATGCTTCCCGAAAACGAGCATTCTCTTTACGCCCGTTGCGGAGCCCTGTTGGCCGACATCATGAAGTTGCCGGTATTCAAGCAATCAGCCTGGCTCGCAAGCCTGCTCACCCAGCAAGCGAAGCACATCCGCGTGCCCAGCCGCCCGCGCCGCTCGACCCCTGCCGGCGGTTTGTCATCGGTACTCAAACGTCCAGCCCTGACCGCGACCGCGTTCGTCCAGTGGACAAGAAATTCAACCTGGTCCGACCGCTGGCGGCGCCTGTCGTTTAACGCAGCCAAAGACGTATCGTCAAGCTTCAAACGCTCATCCTCACGCGCGGCGGTCTTCGCCCAGCGTGTGAGGAGCTCCTCATGGCCCCACCGCTGGCGACGCTCGTATCTGGCCACAGCCAGAGAATTGTTGTCAGCCCTCACCCGATCAGCCTCGATCACGGCGGCTTTCGCCCACCGCGCGAAAGCCCTCATCCGGCTCAACGAACGGCGCAGGGTGGCCGTGGAGGTGATTGTCATCGTTCTTGCCTTCACCGCCTTAATCGCCTACAGAGGCCGCGTCCCGGCTAAGCTCTTGGAATCTTCAACCCAATCGAATTCATCGACAATGACTCCGCAGGAACAACCGCCGAAGCCGCTTCCCGGAAAAAGCGCGTCCCAAGACCCGCAAGCTTCTTTCGACCCACAAGCCCCTTTCGACCCACAAGCTTCGTTTGACCCATCTCCTATGAAGTCGAGGCATGCAGGCACCGCGTTAAGGCAGGTGCGGAAAGGGCCCAACGAAGTCGATTACGTCGCGGATGATGTCACGATGCGCGTATTTACAAACAAATCCGCAGCCAAGCGCAGCCGGCCAGCGAACGGTCAAGTCGCACAGTTTGGGGATGACGTCACTGTGCGTTACTTTACGCCACCACCGACACCGACCAGAACCGCCACCCGCTGATCCTTTGCCTTGGAGCGTGCGGAACCGGCTCACATTGCTTGTAAAATATTAGCCAATGGCATTTCCCCTCCGAATCTGCTCTGTCTGCTCCGAAGAATTCGAACTAAAGCCGGACAAGCCCGGCTTTGCTAATCGCTGTCCGGCCTGCAGCGCAGAGGAACCAGCCGCACCCGCAACCAAGCGGGCCGTTGACGCCGACGAACGCAAGACTCTGAAGGAAGCCAACGAAGCCCGCAGACGCGCCATGCGCGACCTCCTCTACCGCAAGGACAGCTAAGACAGTTTCCGCCTGCAGCAATTTACCAATTTTTTACCGCCAGACTGGAATATTTGTCTCCCAGTTCAGTTGGACATCTGCAAGCCGGAGCGCAGTGGTGTTTCTATCGCCCAGCACCGGTCATCGCACAAACAAACTACTGAGGTTAGAAAAATCCATGTCCAGAATCTTGCTCACGCTTGCGCTGATTTGCGCTTCCCTACAGGCCGCTTCCTTCGCCAAATCCGCCACGGACGAAGACGACGATGCCGCTCAGCAGGTCAACCCCGTCATCGAGTGGAATAGAACTCTTCTGACGATCGTTCGTACCCCCGGCGCCCAGCCAGCTACTATTCACTCCACTCGCAATTTTGCAATTTTGCACGCCGCGATCTACGACGCCGTCAACAATATCGAGCATGAATTCAGGCCATACCTTGTGCGTCTTTCCGACGTTCCCCGGAGAGCGTCCACGATCGCCGCGGCCGATCAGGCGGCTCATGATGTCCTGGTGTCCTTATATCCTAAGTTTCAAGCATCGTTGGACACAGAGCTACAACAGGACTTGGCGCAGCTTCCAGACAATGATCGTAGGGTTGACGGAATCGCCGTCGGGCAGGCGGTCGCCAGCCAAGTGCTCGCCGTGCGCGCTCTCGATGGAGCGAATGCAAAGCAACCGACGTACGTTCCCGGGACTCAACCCGGCGACTACCAGTTGACACCGCCAAATTTCGCGGCCGCGGATTTCACCCAGTGGCCCAAGGTCACTCCGTTTGCCCTGGAGCGAGCGAATCAGTTTCGTCCCGGCCCTCCGCCGGAGCTCACGAGCGACACTTATTCCGACGCATTCAATGAGATCAAAGACGTAGGATTCATTACCAGCACAACACGAACCGCGGATCAAACTCAGATAGGAATGTTCTGGAACGGTAACATCCAGGACTTCTGGAACGAGATCGGGCAGACTGCCGCGCTTGCGCACCGCCTCAATCTCGAGGATAGCGCGCGGCTCTTTGCATTGCTGAATATAAGCCTTGCCGACACGACCATCGCATTTTTCGAGGCCAAGTACGTCTACAACTTTTGGCGTCCAGTGACGGCGGTGCGATTGGCGGATACCGACGGAAATCCGCAGACCGATGCGGATCCAAACTGGCTTCCGCTAGGCTCGAAAACCGCTCCCGACCCTTCCTACCCCGGAGCACACAGCGCAATCAGCAAAGCAGGCGCGACCGTGTTGGCCTTTTATTTCGGCGACCGGTTCACCTTCGACGTCACGTCCGAATCGCTGGCAGGAGTTACTCGTCACTTCAACAGCTTCTCCGCGGCCGCCGAGGAAGCTGGTCTGAGCCGTATTTTTGCTGGACAACACTTCCGCACCGACCATCTCGCGGGTAAGCGTTTGGGAAACCAGGTAGCAGACTCTATCGACAAGCAGGTTCTCCAGAAGGAAGAACGCGGTAGAGAATCTGAAGAGTGAAGAAGTGAAGAGTAGTGTGGTCCGTTTCCGCCTGAGTGGAGTCTCCATCCTTTCGCGCTTTTCGCGGAAGGGTGGACTCTTCGCAGGCGGCACGCTTTACCCCGCCAGCAGCGCCACTCCCGCGGCTACCAAAGTGGCGGCAATCCACCGCCGCCGATCAACTCTTTCATGCAGGAAGATTTTCGCCGCGAACGCGTTGCCGATGAAGGTGAGCGACGCGGCCGCAGGCGCGACCAGGCTCACATCTCCCCACGACAGCGCAAACAGCAAACTGAAAAACGCGCACGCCATCGCGGTCACACCCAGGAAGAAGTTCGAATTACCCAGAGTGCGCGTAACCACGGGCCACAGTCCGGTGCGGCGCCACAGGTCATGCACGTCGCCCACTTGCTTCATAGCGCGCGCCAAAAGAACATCGCCCACCACCGAAGCGAAAACCACCACCACAATCCCGCCCCAGGTATAAGCGCCCTTCATCGCTGGACTCCGCTGGAAATCGTAACCGCATCGTGCGACACATCGGATAAGGGTGCCCCATTTCTCGCATCTTTTGCGAGAAGTGGGTATTTTGACTCTAGCCCCTCAGCCTGTGCCGTCAGCGCGGGCCCTCCCGCCACAAATCCCACGCCCCCCGAGATCAATGCGATCCCAATCCAGCGAAGCGGGCTGACCTGCTCATGCAGCGCGAACTTCGCCACCAACGCCAGCAAAACGTATCCCAGCGACGTAGCAGGCAGCACGTAGGTCAGGTCCGCCCAGGAAAGCGCGTTCATGTAAGAAGCGAAAAAGGCGAGCAGCAGAACAATGCCCACGGCGACCCATGGATTCAACACCGCCAGAATGATGCCTTGCAGATGATGGAGGGAAATGTTGCCGGTCTGCTTCATCCCATGCGAGAGCATGGAGTCCCCAGCCGCTGCAAACACGGTCACTCCAGCCAGCACCAGATACTTGCGAAAGGTCACGGGGGCTCAGATGTCAAGGTTTCAAGGTTTCAGAGTTTCAAGGTTTCAAAGCCGCATGCGTCAAGGCAAAACACATTGAAACCTTGAAACTTTGCAACCTTGAAACCTGCTTCCCTACGCCTTAACCGGCTCGGCAGCGGCCGCGTCGTCATGATGCTTCTTCACCATCTTGTTGCGAGCCGACCGCAGCTTCAGGAACGTCTTCGCTTCTTTGTAAAGTCGCTTGCGGTCGTTACTGTCAAACGCCGCCTTCCTCAAGATGCGAAACACGGCCTTGGGACGGAAGTAATACTCGTCATAGAAACGATGGACGGCAGAAAGAATATCGTCAGCAGGCAGGCCGGGATACTGAATGTGCGCCAACTGATGTCCGCCTTCGTCAACCATCTTGTTGTCGCCCACCATGAAACCGTTCTTCACCGCATAGTCATAAAGCTCGGTACCGGGATAAGCGTGGGCCACCGAAACCTGAATGGTTTCAACATCAAGTTCCTTGGCGAACGCGATCGTATTATTGATGGTCTCGTGCGTCTCGCCCGGCAATCCCATAATGAAGTCGCCGTGAACTACGAGCCCCAGCTTGTGACAGTCTTTCGTAAATTGCCGGGCGCGTTCAATGGTTGCGCCCTTCTTAATGTTCTTCAGAATTTGCTGATCCCCGGATTCATATCCCACAATCAGCAGGCGGCATCCCGCTTCCTTCATCGCCTTTAGAGTCTCGAAGTCGGTAGTCACGCGCGAAGTGCACGACCACGTGAGTCCCAGCGGCTTCAACTTGGCGCACAATTCAATCGTCCGCGCCTTCTGGATGTTAAATGTATCGTCGTCGAAGAAGAACTCTTTTACATTCGGCCACATCTCTTTGGCCTTCGCCATCTCCCGGGCCACATCGTCGCTGGAACGTTTGCGCCACGGATGTCCGCTCAAAGTCTGCGGCCACAGGCAGAACGTACACTGCGCCGGACAACCGCGAGTGGTGTAGAGCGACACAAAGGGATTCAGCAGAAACGGCACGTTGTAGCGAGTCACGTCCAGATCGCGCTTGTAAACGTCGGTGACATGCGGCAGCGCATCCAGATCCTGAATCTGCGCAGCGTCAGGATTGTGCACGACCTTTCCATCCCTCAAAAACGACACGCCAGCAATTTCCTCCAGCGCCTTGCCCTTGGCATAATCCACCACCGCATAATCAAATTCTTTGCGGCAAACGAAATCGATCTCCGGACAATCGCGCAGCGACTTCTCCGGCAGCACGCTCACGTGCGGTCCCACAAAAGCGATCTTGATCCCGGGATTCGCCCGCTTGATCGCCCGCGCCAGCAGTTGGTCGCCGGGAAATCCGGGGGTAGAAGTGAACAGCACCAGGAATTCGTACTCCTTGGCAATCTCAATCGTCTCCTCGCCGGAAACGTGATGCGGCGGCGCATCCAGCAGCCGCGCTCCCTCCAGCATCCCCGCCGGATAAGCCAACCATACCGGGTACCAGTAACTTTCAATTTCGCGGGTGGCAGGCCAGCGGGAGCCAGCGCCTCCGTCAAAGTTTTCAAACGATGGAGGATTCAGAAACAGTGTTTTTAGAGGCATAGTGGATATTCTTTATTCTAGCATTTGAACAGGGTTCTTCCCGGCTTTCGCCCGTATTTCTGCAGGTTCTCCCATCCGTTGGTAACGACCTAAACGCTTGATTTCACTGTACTAGCCCCTGCGTAAAAAAGGAATGTCGCAAGCGTGAATGATGAGTTGGATGCAGCGAAAGGCGAATGGACGCTGTGAGTGGCGCGGGTATGACTTAAGCTGCTAGCGGAGAAGTCACAAAATGCGCTCCCTCGCCGTGGATGAGTGTTCGCCGTGGATAAGTGGAAGAGCGGCCCTTCAGGGCCGCGTAACGCGCTCGAAATCGCAGACGGGCTTCAGCCCGGTGGTCGAGGTTCCTTGGCGGTTACGCAGCCTCTTAAGCCATAAGCGTTATTGAGCTTCGTTGCTGCTCGGAACCTTAAAAGTGATGCCGCGATCATCGTTGGCTTTCGCCGTGGCCGCCAGGTCCAGTTCAGACAACGGAATTTTCTCGGTATGCTGTGGCGCGAAGTTCCACAGCGTCTGGCCGACAATGGCGTAGTTCTGAATTTCCTTCGTATGCTGATCGCGGAACACCAGAACCGTGGCCGGTATAATCGCCGTTCCCTGCCGTTCCCCGGCTGCTGGCGCGGGATCGGAGCGCGCGTAGACATCGCGATCGCCATCGGCCTGTTCCTGGCGGAGCATCTGTTGCTCTTCCAGATTTTGCCGATTCATGTCATTAGCCGTGGCTCGATCACGCTCGTAGTCTTCGTCGTAGGAAGAATCGGAATCGCCCCACCAGAAAGGATCGTAATATCCACCATAGGCCCACGGATAGCCTAAGCCCCAGCATCCATACCCTAAGCAATTGTTGCGGAACCCGCGAAAGCGGGAACCACGAAATTCATCATGCAGGAAAGGACGACCGCCGCGACTCGAAAAACCGCGATTCGCCAAGCTGCGGTTCGAGAAGCCACGCTGGGAGAAAGAAGGAGAGTGACTGAAGCCGTGCGCTGAACTTACGCCGTTGTGCATGCCACCCGAAACGTGGCCGCCACTGAATCCGCCATGTCCACCAAAACCGCCGCCAGCATGACCTCCGCCATGCTGAGCCCATAAGGGCAGTGCCAGCAAAACGGCGAACGCCGCGATGGCCGCCAAGCGACGCATACACGTTTATTATATGCCCACTCACCACAATGGTGGCGGATTTTCGCCCCCTACGACTGCCCTATCTTTTCTTCTTCTTTCCTTTGCTCGGTTTCGAAGGTGGTTTGGGCGTCGGCTTCTTTGCCGGTTTCGCCTTAGGTTTCGATGGCTTAAGCGCGGTTTTGGCAGGCTTGGATTTCTCGGGTGCTTTTGCTTGCAGCTTTGCTGGAGCCAGCGCTACGGGCGGCGCGGCTGGGGCAGCAGCCGCGACAGCACCTTTCGCCTTCTTCCCTGCTTTGGGACCGGGCTTCGCGGCCACGGCTGCTGCGGGCGCTTCGGCGGCGGCTTTTGCGGCCCGTCCGCGCCGAGGCGCCGGCGGCGGTGGCGGCGGTGGCGGCGCAAACGGCTTCAGAAATTTCAAAGTCTCCGTGCGCGAACGCAGCTTCCCATCCAGTAACAGCATGAACACGTCATGCGCCAGCTTGGGATATTCCGGCAGTTGCGGTGTAATCAGCAACTCCGTCATCTCCGGCAACGGCAGTTTCTGCTGCACCTGTCGCCACTTCGTGAGATAGTTCTTGATCTTCTGTTCCACCGACTGCTGCTTGGCAGTCACAGCCAGAAACAACACCATCTCCGGTCGCGCCGAGGACAGCAATTGCCAGGTGCGCGACGGAGTCGCTGCCTCTTTGCCCATCAGCCGCTTGGCGAGTTGTTTCGCGTGATCTTCAATGTCGCGCCAGGCTTCAACCAAATCTTTGCGCGGAATCAGCTTCTGAATATCCGACACGTCCTTGTCGGAGAAATGCGATGTCAGAAAATACATGACAGCCGGGCCGGCGTCGGGTGTGTATCCCATGTCGACCATCTGCTGCCGCGTCTTCATCAGCTGGCTGATGCCGTTGGTGTCGACCTTGGCGACCGTCCAGTGCTCGTGCAGAATCCCGAGCCAGCCTTCCTTCTCGAGCATCTTCACCACGTGAAGGGGATCATCTTCATGCGCCAGGGCCGCGATCTCATGGCCGATCGAAGAGCGCAAGATGTGGTCGATGTACTTCCCTTCTTTCGCCGCATCATAGCGAGCCTGTGTACGTTCTTCCAGCACCCAGTGGAAGCGCGCGGCAAACCGCGTGGCGCGAATCAGGCGCGACGGATCCTCAAGGAACGAATAATTGTGCAGGATACGTATGACTTTGGTCTCGATGTCCGCTACGCCGTTGAACGGATCGAGCAGCAGGCCACGCGAACCCTCGTTCAGCGAAAGCGCCATCGCATTCACCGTGAAGTCGCGGCGCCGCAGGTCTTCGTGAATAGTCGCCGGAGTGACGATGGGAGGCTTGCCCGTCTTTTCAAAGCGCTCGGTGCGCGCCATGCTGATCTCGGCGCGGGCATTGCCGGGCAAGGAAATAAAAATCGTCCGCGAGTCCTCTTCGACCGCCGTGATTTTCGCCCCGGCCTTTTCCAGATCTTTTTGCAGCTTGAGAGGATTGCCCTGAACTGTAAAATCCAGGTCGCGGATGGTGAAGCCGCTGATGATGTCGCGGATGGCGCCGCCGGTAAGGTAAAGATTCATGCCGGCGGCCCGGGCTACGTCTTGCACCAGCCCGACGCCCTTCAGTTGGTCCGGCGTCAGCCGGATTTCCATCGTGTAAATGTAATCAGCCATTCGCTTTCAAGCGTCTGTCGGGCCTCTTTCCTGCGCGATCCAAGGTACAATCGCGACCGGGGGAGGGCCGGACCAGCCAGAACTTTCCACAAGATTTCCACAGCCCTGCCCACCACACTCTCCGGCCCCTCATCGACCCGGATGCAAGTGGCTTAATACAAAGTACTTATTAAAAGTGGAAACTCTGCGGCAAGTTAAAGAAAATAACACAACGTTTACATTTTGGCTACTGCCAAGGCGGATTCCAGCCGCTTTCCGCGAAAAGGTGCGAGAATCAAGGACGGCTTCCGCTCCCCGGCGTCCGGCTTTCGGATTCGAATTAGCAAAGCTCAAAGTTGTTTCAAGTTAATTGCGGAAGCCGGACGCCGAAAAGCCGAAGCCGCAAGCCGTGCCTATGCCCTCGACCCACAAAAAAGTGATCGTCCGCAAAATGGACCGGGATACGGTGTCAGGGTACGTCGCGCCCGCTCAGTTCGTCCACGAGGGCAAGCTGGAACTATTAAATACCTCGGGCACAGTGATTTCCATGGACCTGCGCGAGATCAAAGGCGTGTATTTTGTGCGCGAATTCGGAGATTCGGAATCCTTGACCCGCAAGACTTTCACCTCGCGTCCGCGCTCCGAAGGCCTGTGGGTACGGCTACGCTTCAAAGACAGCGAAATTCTAGAAGGCCTGATGCCCGCCGACCTTACCCAGACCACGCCCGAAGGATTTCTCGTCAACCCTCCCGACCAGCGATCCAACACGCAGCGCATCTTCGTCCCGCGCACGGCACTGGAATCGTTAACGGTATTGGCGGTAATCGGCGCCACCCGCCGCCAGCGCCGCGGAACCCAGGATCAACGCCAAGTTCCCATGTTCGACGAATAGTGTTCGAAAATACCACTTCGAATCGTAGGAACCTTCAAAAGCACCTGAAATACGTTGAAATCGCAGTCGACTTGATATAGCGTGTTGAATCCACACAGGCCTTAAGCCTGCCAAAGAGACGATCGGGTCCCTCCTTCTCCCGTCCGCTCGACCTCTGGTGGATATCACCCATCTCGACCATAGGTGTGTCTCATGCCAGCGATTCCGGGATCGCGTCCCAATTATTTTTCCTCCTTGTCATCAACTCTCCTTCCAGTAATCATTTGCTCACTCATGCTTTGCGCCAGAATGATGGCGCAGGCTGAAAGCCAGCAAAGAGCCACAACTCCGCGCCCCCTAATCCTCCAGAGCATTGACGAGTCCCAACTCACGACGTTAAAGGGAAACACGCACCCTCTGGGCCGCCCGGAGTTCGATCTCGGCACTGCTCCCGCCACCCTGCCCATGAATCGCATGCTGCTGGTGCTCAAGCGCAGCCCTGACCAGGAAGCCGCCCTCGCGAAGCTCATGGACGATCAGCAGGACAAGGCCTCCCCGAACTACCACCAGTGGCTTAGCCCCGAACAATTCGGCCAGCAGTTCGGCCCCACCGACGCGGACATCCAGACCATTACCGCATGGCTCCAATCCCACGGGTTCGAAGTAGGCACGACCAAGGGACGCTCCGTGCTCGAGTTCTCCGGCTCCGCCAGCCAGGTGGAGGAAGCATTTCACACAACGATTCACAAATACATCGTCCGCGGCGAGCAGCACTGGGCCAACGCCACCGACCCGCAAATTCCGATGGCACTAAGGCCGGCAGTCGCGGGCATAGATTCCCTTCATAACTTTCGCAAAGTTGCCATGAACCACTATGTCGGAATCTATTCCGAAAAAACGAAACAGTTGAATCCCGCGAAACCAGACTACAGCTTTAACTGCGGCGGATCGGAGTGTTATGGCATCGTCCCCTACGACTTTGCCACGATCTATGATGTGCTGCCGCTGTGGACGAGCGGCTTCAACGGCACCGGACAAACCATTGCGATTGTCGGACGAACTAACATTAATCCTCAGGACGCAACGAATTTCTGGACGCTGTTCGGTCTCAATATTCCCGTCAACAAACTCAACATCATCCTGAACGGCCTCGATCCCGGAATCAACGCGGACGAACCCGAGGCCGACATCGACGTGCAGTGGTCGGGTGCGGTTGCGCCCCAGGCGACGATAGATTTCGTAACCTCCGAATCGACCGAAACCACGGATGGAATCGATCTCTCCGCCGTATACATCGTGGACAATAATCTCGCTCCGGTCATGAGCGAGAGCTATGGGCAATGCGAGCTTGGCCTGGGCACGGCCGGAAACCAGTTCTATTCCGCCCTTTGGGAGCAAGCGGCAGCACAAGGAATCAGTGTCTTCGTTTCCTCGGGCGACAACGGCGCGGCTGGCTGCGACAACCCGGGCGGGCCCGCGCAGTACGGCTTGAATGTGAATGGAATTGCCTCCACTCCTTTCAACGCCGCCGTAGGTGGCACCGACTTCAACCAGTACAACAAATGGACGACCTATTGGAATCCCACCAACGACCCCACGACGCAAGTCTCAGCGAAGGGGTACATTCCGGAAACCACGTGGAATGATTCCTGCACCAATTCGTTGGCTGTCACACTGGGATATGGCACAACGGCGGAGAAGGCTTGTAACAATCCAAACATGATCTCGCAGGGGGGGGTGAACTCAACCGGCGGCAGCGGCGGCCCCAGCAACTGCGTAGTGAACAGTCAGACTCCGGGAACCTGCAGCCAAGGTTACGCTAAACCTTCCTGGCAAAGTGGCGCGGGCGTTCCT
>Ga0073928_10004097_pt1 | contig 22065 bp, 17 predicted proteins | sample PaiPotPPA55metaG_FD_76969 | JGI IMG/M metagenome (GOLD analysis project Ga0073928, IMG submission 76969) | Iron sulfur acid spring bacterial and archeal communities from Banff, Canada, to study Microbial Dark Matter (Phase II) - Paint Pots PPA... ...
CCCTCTCCCCTGAAGGGGAGAGGGAGAAACTCAGTCCGCCAGCGCTGCTACGCCTCGGCGTTCGCGGCGGGCCGTGATGGCCGATAGGTAGAGCTGTACGTAGCGGTGGGCTGAGCGCGACCATGAGACGTCTTCGGTCATGTCGCGCTTTACCAGCCACGACCAGGGTTGCGGGTGGCGGAACGTTTCGGCGGCCCGCACGACCGCGGCGTAGAACTGCCAGGGGTCGTAATCATCGAATGTGAACCCGTTGCCGGTCGCCGCCGCCGGGTCGTAGTCGCGGATCGTGTCGGCCAGGCCGCCGGTCTCACGCACGACGGGCACCGTGCCGTAACGCAGCGCGATGAGCTGCGCGAGGCCACATGGCTCGAACCGCGACGGCATCCACAGCATGTCGGACCCTGCATAGATGCGCTGGGCGAGAGCTGCATCGAACCCGATCGAGGCGCTGACCTGGTGGGGAGCTTCAGCGGCCAACCGCCGGAACATGTCCTCGTAGCGCCGGTCGCCCGTCCCGATGACGACCACCTGCAGGCCCAGGCGAAGGAGGTGCGGCATCGCCTGCTCCACGAGATCAAGCCCCTTGACGTCGTAGAACCGAGACACGATCGCGCACACCGGTTTGTTCACGTCGTCGAGACCAAGCTCGGCCCTCAGGTCGGCGCGGCACAGCGCTTTGCCCTCAGGAGCGTCCGCGGAGTAGGGATGCTTGAGGTTGGGATCCCGCTGGGGGTCAAAGATCTCGTAGTCGATGCCGTTGACGACGCCGTGGAGCTTGTGCGCGTTGCGCCGCAGCAGCTCGTCGAGGCCTTCCCCATATTCCTGCGTCTGGATCTCTGACGCGTAGCGCTCGCTGACGGTGTTGACGACATCGGCGTAGTGGATGCCACGGCCCAGCACATTGACCACGTTGTCCAGCCCCGGGATCCCCACCTGTATCAGTCCCCCCTCCTCCAGCCCTGCCAGCACCAGGGCGCCAAAGCCGAACGTTCCCTGCGCCGCGAGGTTGTGGATGGTGAGGTTGGTGGCGATCTTCTCGTACGGGCCTTCCGAGTAAACGCGCTCGAGCAGGTTGGGCACGAGCGCCGCGAACCAGTCATGCACATGGATGACGTCCGGGAAGAACTCCAGCTCGGGCAGCATTTCCAGCAGCGCGCGCGAGAAGAACACGGACCTTGCATCGTCGTCGCCAAAACCGACGATCCCGTCGCGGTCGAAGAGGGGTGGGCAGTCGACGAAGTACACAACGACGTCGCCCTGGCGGCCTTCGTAGATCGTCGCTTCCAGCTTCTGAGGTCCCAGCGGCACCTGCAGGCCCGTCACGACCGGACGCAGGTTGTTCCGCCCGATGTCGATCTGCCGGTAGCGCGGCAGCACCACCCTGACATCGTGGCCGGCATGGCGCAGCTCCTTCGACAGTGCGGCCGCGACGTCGGCCACGCCGCCGATTTTGGCAAAGGGCGCGAGCTCGGCCGTCGCGACGAGGACCTTGAGGTGCTGGGAATGTGGCACGGCCGCCGCGGGCGCCTCACCCGGAACGCGGACGCCCAGCGAGCCGGAAGGAGGAACGACCTCGATGTCCTTTCCGTCCCCGCTCACCACCAGCGCCATCTCCACGATGTCGCCCGCCTGCTTGCCGAGGCGCTCGAATGGAATCGCCACGAAGAAGGGGTCGGGGACCTCCCAGGCGGTCTCGACGACACCTCTCGTGGAGGGCTCGACGATTTTCGCCACCGTGACCGATCCACCCTGCGCACGCGGAACGATCCTCACGGCGTAGGCGGGCTCGAAGCCGAGGTCCGCCGTCGCCGCTGCCGGGAGCGGAAGGTCGATGTCGCTTGCTCCGTCGCCCGCCGGCTTGCCCGAGCAGTACAGCCAGAAGTCGATGTGCTGGGCCTCGAGCTCAACGGCTGTGCGCGGTGTGTCGATCCGGAAGTACAGGTCCTCGTCGTCGTTGCCGTAATAGACGCGCTCGACGATTCCCGCCGGTCGATGCAGAGCTCCGAATCCGGAGCCGACCTGGAAGTAGCCCGCCTTGCTCCACTCCGCGTCGTCGCGTGACTCGGGGCTGATCGTCGTCGCGGGAATGCCGCGCTCCGGCGCCGGGGCGCGCTTGATGATCGGCTGGAACAGTCGTGCGGGGGCGCGCGAGCCCATGAGCTTGTAGACGTTGCGCAGGTGCAGCCGGAACTGGTTGTCCCAGATCGGGTCCATACCCGAGTCGTGCTTGCGGCTGAACCACCAGAACCAGTCGCTGCCCTCCGTGATCAGGATTTCCCTCCACGCGAGCGCCGCCTGCTCCGAATCTTTCGGGCGCTGGCGGGATTGCTCCTCGAGCCAGGCGCGCGTCTCGGCGAGGAGGTCCCACGCGACGTTGTGCTCGGGGTCGCCGATCCACGTGTCGAGGCTCGCGCCAATCCAGCTGCCCGTGTGGAGGTGGTGCAGCTGCTGCTCGGCGGGGTGCTCTGCGATAAAGTCCGACACCGTCGTGGTGACGACATCCGGCGTCGATTCCAGCTCCGTATAGAGGGCGTTGAGGAAGTCGTGGCCGTCGCGCGGGTAGAACTCCCACGCGTTCTCTCCGTCCAGCGCGATCACCACCAGGAGCTCGCGATCGCCCTGCAGCTCGCCGACCCGCTTCAGCCGCCCGACGAGGTTGCGCGCGGCGTCGATCGAGGACATGCGCTGGTAGTCGAAACCAATGGCATTCGAGATCTGTGAGTCGCGAAACACCATGGTCAGGCTCTGGCCCTCGCGCTCGAGGCGTTTAGGACTGAACAGGTGATCGTCGCGCGAGTAGCGGCTCTCCATGGAGCGCGCGAGGACCTCTTCGTCGCTGATCATCCAGCCGACGCCCGAGCTCGCGACCAGGTCGACGATGCTCTCGCCCACCGCCATCTCCGATGGCCACATACCAACCGGCTTGTGGCCGAGCAGCCGCTCGAAGAGCGCCATGCCGAGCTGGATCTGACGTTCGGCATCCTCGCGATGCGAGAAGTGGTGCTCGGGCAGCTGGATCTGGGGGTTGGCGATGCGGGCCGAGTCGACATGAGTCAGGAGCGGCAGGATCGGGTGGTAGTAAGGCGAAAAGGTCAACTCCGCCTGGCCCCGGTCGGCGAGCTCGCGGTACTTGGGGATGACCTTCTTCATCATGTCGAGCTGCGCTGTGAAGAGCGGCTGCTTGTCCGCCTCGGCGAAATCGCGATCCTTGCGCTTCAGCTCCGCAAGCCGAGGATCCGACTCCATCCACACCGGGTCGCACCAGGCGAGGTTGAACCAGACCTGGAGGTCGCGGATGTCCTGGGCGGTGAACTGGGCGTCGACGGGCCGCGAGGCGAGCTCGAGGTAGCGCGGCGACTGCTGGACGCGCAGCGCCCGTGGCGACTCGCGCATCCAGCGCAGCAGGAAATCGTGCTCCTCGGCCGACAGGTCGGCCGCGGCGCGCCGGCTCAGGTTGAGGAACAGGTCGACGGATTCCTCTTTGCCGTAGTCCTCGATCTGAGCGAGCAGTGACGGAACCAGGTTGAAGGTGGCGCGGACCTTGGGATAGCCGTCCAGGAGCGCCGGCATCTTGAAATAGTCCTTTGCCGAGCGAAGCCTCACCCAAGGCAGGAGGTAAGTGCTCGTGAGGTCGTCCTTGTAATAGGGCTGGTGCATATGCCAGACGAAGGCGACGTGGAGGGGCTTCATGGGCTATCCAACGAATTGATCAAGTGCGCGGATGACTTTAGCGTGGCAAGGGCGGCCGAGTTCACCTCGGCCGCGACTCCGCGCTGTATGCGACCACCCATGCGTCGTTTGGAGAATCATTCAGTTAATCCCATCCTTAGCGGGGAAGGTGAGCAGCCCCGTCGGCGAAGCCGACCGGGCGATGAGCGGAAACCCGCGGTTTCCGCTCATACGTAGTCATCAAGTGCGCGGATGAAGTTTAAGTACACGCGCTGCTGCTCACGGATGATTCCGTTCGGGCCGAGCTCCCACCACTCGTCCGGCGTGAAGTACGCGCTGACCTCGGCGGCAGGTCCAGAGCGGCCGAACCACTGGATGAGATGCAGGTTGTCCGACTGGAGCAGCCACCTCGCGAGCTCGATCAACCGGGGGTCTCCGGTGAGGCGCGCCTTCGAGTAGGCGTGGTGCATCAGGCGAAAGAGGCCCTGTTGGGCGGAGTTGCCGAGAAAGAACTCCATCCCTCCCTCGCCCGCCCACGTCGTCCCGTACTCGTTGACCGGAATGTCGTACAGCGGATCGTCCAGCTCGGCGAGCGCCTCGGACGGCAGCATCATGCGGACCTTTCGCTTCTTGAGCTGCGTGTTGAGCGCGCGAACGAACTCGAAGATGCCGGTGTCCAGCCGGTGATGCTCGCCGAAGGTCTCGAAGTCCCAGCCGAGCGTGACGACGTCCCCCCACGCATCGCGCACCCAACCCGCGTACGTCTCCGGCTTCAGCGGCCACATGCTCCAGCTGCTGTTCGAGAATCGGTAGCCGACGTCATCGGACAGCTCCCGGTGGCGGGCAAGGAGCCTCAGGCTCTGCCCTGGGTATCGAAAGACGTGCGTCGGTTCCTGCCAGCTCAGCTGCCACGGGCGTCCTTCCATGAGGCCACCGGTGAACCCGCACTGCTGCAATGCGAAGTACACGTCGTTGGACATGAACATCTCGGTGGTGTCAGTCACGGTGACGGCCTTCTGGAACACCTCCTCGAGGCGGCGTCGCGCCCACACCATCGACTCCTTGAACTCGACGATGTCCAGGTAGAAGAGCCATGAATGGTATGGCTCGACGCACACGACCTCGACGTTCGGGCTCGCGCACAGCCGCTTGAACGAGTCCAGCACCTTGCTCCCCGACGCCTCAGCCTGGACGAGGAAGGAGTTGCTGAACCCGATCGACATGCGCCAACCGCGCTTCGCGAGATCGCGGAACATCGCGGTCGCGGGCATGTAGGCGGCCCGCGCCACCTGGTCGAAATAACGCCTGTCCATCTCCTCGTCGAACAGCAAGGCGGCGAGGTCGTCGGGCTGCGTTCCTGCCGGGATGACCCGCGCCGGCAGCCTCAGGCGCCTCGGCTGATGAACCACGGTGTAGACGACGAGGTTCTCAGTCACGCACGACTCGCGGCTTGTGCGTGGGAGTCGACACCCGTCTGATCGCGACCTTCGGCTCCGCCGGCGGTGGCCTCACCGCCTGCTGCGCGGCCGCGAACTCGATCCGCAGCAGAAGCTCCTGGATGACCTTCTCCCAGACATAGGTGCGGGCGGTGGTGCGGCCCTGCCGGCGCATGGACGCCGCGAGCTTGGGGCGCTCCTTCAACAGGGTCAGGCCCGTCGCGAGCTCGACTGGATCGCTCGTCTCGAGGACCATCGCGTTGCGATAGGCGTCGGCATAGTCCTCACCGGTCGAGCCTGTGACGGCCAGGCCGCCCGCAGCCATCACCTCGAGGCCGACAAGGCCGAACGGCTCATGCCCGGAGTTGGCGAGCACCGCATCGCAGGCGGCGTAGACGAGCAGCACCATCGGATCGCTGACGAAGGTCGTGAGGTTGATCAAGTCCACGTCTGGGTTCTGGCGCAGAAGCGACGCCAAGCCCAGCGGGTCGGCCGGAGCCGGCGCGTCGATCAAAGCCAACCCCTGGCGCCGCGCGTGGTCGATCACCTCCCCTCCGTGCGACTCGCGACCGCCGCGCATCATGAGCTTCACGCGCTGTCCACGGCGTTTGAGATATGCCATCGCGGACACCGCCATCAGCCACCGCTTGTCCGGGTCGAACCGGCCGATCTTGAAGCACAGATGATCCGCGTCCGCTGCGGCCCGGACGGCGGTCACCGCCGCGGGATCAGCATCGGCGATCGCGGAACGAGGGATGCCGTTCGGGATGACGACGGGGTTGTGGCCCGAGTTCCACATCGTGAACTTCATGTAGCGGCTCACCGTAGTGACCGTCGTCGCCAGCTCGAGCGCCGTCCAATCGATCCTGTGGAAGCCGAAGGTGTTGTTCGCGTTCCACAGCATCACGACACGGTCGCGCAGGCCGCGGCGGTACAGGCTGTCCGAGATCAAGCTCATGGACCACGACGTGTGCCACTCCTCCCCGAGCACGACCACACCGCTGCCCCTCTCGACGGCCGGGACGATCACGTCGTCGATGACGCTCGCCGGCAGGCTGGAGTTCCAGTCGCGCAGCTTGCCCTCCTCACCGTCGTAGACGCCGCCGCGATGCTGTGCGGAAATCCACTGGCACCACCGGCGGTAATGCAGCTTGCCGTGCTCAAGGGTCTCCTCTCCTGGCAGGTCGGGATCGCCGACAAAGTAGAGGTGCGTGTCATAACCGAGACCGGCGAGGGAGCGTGACAACCCTTTCATGCGCACACCGAGGCCGCCCGCCTGGCTGTAGAGGTCAGGTCCTTCGAAGCTGAGGAGCACGAAGACCGTCCTGTCGGGCGTGAAGATCATTCCTTCGAGCCGAGAATCTGCAGCGCCTGGGCGTGCAGGCCGGCGGTGGGCGCGCAGAGCAGCGTCGTCCGGCGCTCGAGCGAGGCCGGCAGCGGCCCGATGGGATTCCCTTTCATGTCGGTCGCGACGCCTCCCGTCTCGGCAAGCAGCAGCAGGCTCGCCGCCATGTCGAAGACCCGCACGGGCATGGGAGCGCAGAAGATGTCGAACCCGCCCGAGGCGGTGAGAGCGATCGAAATCGCCATCGATCCCAGTATGCGGAGCTTCCCGGCATGCTCCACGAGCGACCGGGCGACCGCGATCGCGCGCGGAGAGCTCTCGAGCCCGAGGATCTGGATCTTCCTGGGGTCGTCGCGCGGAATCACCGCGAGGGAGGCGCCGTCGCGTCGCGCGCCCTGCTTGCGGATCGCGGTCCACTCCTCTGCGTTGTTCAGGTTCAGCACGTAGCCCGCGAACGTGTCATCGATGGTGGGGCCGTCGAGAACCGCGAGCATCAGGCCGAACAGCGGCACGCCCTGCTTCGCGTTGAGGCTGCCGTCCACCGGGTCCACCAGGACCAGCGGGTAAGGAGCGCCGAAGCTGCGCAGGCCCGACTCTTCGGAGAGCACGGAGAACTTTTCGCCCGCGGCCGCCGCCGCCTCGAGCTCGGCGAAGACGACCGCCTCGGCAGCCCGGTCGACCTCCATCGTCGTGTCCCCTCCGGCGCCGACCTCGAAGCGCACGCGTCCCGCCTCGGTGCCGGCAATGGGGAGCACGGCGCCGCGGACGCCGGCGCCGATGCGCCGGAAGAGGTCGATCCAGTCGACTGGTTTCAAGTGCGCCCTGCGCGCGCGACTGGTTTCAGAGTGCGCCCTGCGCGCGCGACAGGTTTCAAAGTGCGCCCTGCGCGCGCCCGGCCGGGGGGTTTCAGACCAGTCCGGAGTCGGGCGAGACCTTTCGCCTTCGGCGGCGGCGGCGCTCGACGACGATCGTGATGAGGTAGGGCTGCTGCATCGCCCACACGCGCTCGATGAGCTGAGGTATCGGCACGCTGTGGGGCCCGTCGATACCCAACAAGACCAGGGCCTCCGCCACCGGGTCGGGCAGCTCTGTTTTGTCGTGGAGGTTTAGCTGCTCCAGCGTTTCGAGGATGTCATCCAGCCGGCGTAGACCCTGCCGCCGATTCTGATCGGACCGGTTGAGCACCGCTGACAGCTTAATGAGGTTGCGCCGCGCGTGTAAGAGCGGCGCTCACCTCGGACGGTCGCTCGAACTGCAGCCAGTGCCCCGCACCTTCGAGAACCACCAGCTCGTACGGACCGTCGACGCGGGCGGCCGTGGCCTCGACGGCTCGACGGCCGAGCGCGGGATCCTCGTCGCCCCAAAGCAGCGCGGTGGGTGACGTGATCTTCAGGTCCCGCGTCAGCGCGCCCCACGCGCCGCCACCGGCTCCGAGGTTGGCGCGGTAGTAGTTGAGCGCGGCGCTCAGGCGTCCAGGGCGGCTCAGGGATTTCGTGAAGTGATCGACGACCGCGCGGGGGACGGCCTCGGGGTTCGGGCCGAGCCCAAACATCGCGCGAAGGCGGCGATAGTCGTCGTCAGCCAGCACGTGCTCGGCCTTGCCCTCCTGGAGGAACAGCGCGACGTACTGAGACTTCGCGCGCTGCTCGTCGTCAACGCGACTGGCTTCGGCGAGAGCCGCAGGGTGTGCGACCGACAGGGCAGTCAGCGTTTTCGTCATCTCCGGATGGCGCCCGGCGAAGAACCACGCGACCAGGGCGCCCCAGTCGTGACCCGCTACATGGGCTTGCGAGCGGCCGAAGGACTTGATGATCGCGCTGACATCGTCGACGAGATGATCGATCGCGTAGTTTTCCACAGCCTCGGGAGCGTCGCTCAGACCGTAGCCTCGAAGGTCCGGGGCCACGGCCAGGTGGCCGGCTTGCGCAAGGGCGTCGACCTGCTTCGACCATGACTCGGCGCCTTCGGGGAACCCGTGGAGGAGGATGAACATCTCTCCAGTCGCCGGCCCATCGACCATGGCTCGGAAACGAAGCCCGTTCGCCTGGATCATGTGCTGCGAAGCGGTCATTTGCAGTTGGTCAGAATGAACTCGGCCGCTACATCCAGGGCCTGGTCGAGCACCTTGAGCAGGCCGTGGCCCTGGCCCTTGAAGACCTCGAGCTGAGATCGCGGAACGAGCTTCACGTAACGCTTCAAGAGGTCCAGGCGGGCGAATGGATCTCGATCGCCGCTCATAAAGAGGGTCGGGCACCGAATCGACGGCAGGTGCTCGATGCGGAGCTGGTCGGTGAAGCCAGGTCGGTGAAGCGGATATGAAAAAAGCACGAGCCCGCCGAAGTCAGCCTCGACCGCGGCCATGCTCGCGACCCTGCCGCCGAACGATTGACCGCCGCCGATGACGTCATGTCCGCCACCTGAGGTCTTGATGAAGACAGGGACCGCCTTCTCGGCGCCTCCGCGAGGAAGGTCGACGGCGATGGCATCGATGCCACGACGTTTGAAGCCGTCGACGTAGGGCTTCATCGACGCCGCATTGCCTGATGCGCCGTGTCCAAGGACGATTCGCATCGGTCTATCGTCGCAGGCTTTTGCACAGCGCGCGATGGGGCGTGCGACTCGCGATGAAAACGTCTCGCAAGGTCTTCAGCGACCCTCATCGTGAACATTTTCGGGACGACTCGCGAAAAATATTTCTCTCGAACCATTGACGTGAGAGGGTTCATTCAGGTACACAACGCACTGTATGGCGATGCTGCTCGTGGTTGCCACCACAGAGGCGACGGACCCGACGCGAGTCAGCGTGTCATTGCAAACCACCGCCAACGTCGTGAAGTCCTTGTCAGTGAGGCTCTGCGACGCGACCCGTGGGGTCAATGAACCTCGGGTCCGCATCATCGGAGAAGGAGGTAAATGAAAATGGCAGCTAAGAAGAAGGCCGCGAAGAAGCCCGCAGCCAAGAAGGCCACCGCGAAGAAGAAGAAGTAACGACTTCTTCATCAGTTTCTTTGTAGTTCGTCTGCGCCGGGGTTCTGTGGAACCTCGGCGCTTCTATTTCTTCACCACCCTCGTCTACGCGATGGCATGTCGCGCCGAAAAAACTTCGGGCAAGCCTTGACGTGAGTGGGTTCGTTCAGGTATGACAACAACTTGTATGGCGTTGTCGATGGTCGTTGCCACCACAGAGGCAACGGATCGGCACACCATTTCGAAAAAACCGCCAACGTCTCGGGGTTCTCGTCAGTGAGGCTCCGCGGCGCGAGATCTTGAGGTTGAGAAGCCTCGGGTGCGGATCATCGGAGAAGGAGGTACATGAAAATGGCAGCTAAGAAGAAGGCCGCGAAGAAGCCGGCAGCCAAGAAGGCCGCTAAGAAGAAGAAGTAGTAGCTACTTCTTCAATCGTTCAATAGTTCGGCGTGCCGGGGTTCTGTGGAGCCCCGGCACAAATATGAAAGGGAACCCACGGGTTCCCTCTCATCCTCACCCTCCCTCCCCCGACGCATGGACGTGCTCAAGACAAAGTCGCAGCCGGGCAAGCCCGGCTGCCCATGCAGTGCTAGCTCAGCTCACGAAATGAGGGAGGCCACCTGCGTAGCCGCAAGAGGTGCCAGCAGGATTCCTTTTCGGTGGTGGCCCGTCGCAACAATCAGGTTCCGAGCGCCCGTCACCGCGACGATGGGGAGACCGTCGCCGGTCAGCGGTCGCAAACCTGCCCATACACGCTGCAGGTTGGCGGCGCCGAGCCCTGGCACCAACCGGCACGCGAGGCTGAGCAGGCTCGCGATCCCGGCGACGGTGGGTCGATCGTCGAAGCCCGATTCCTCTTCGGTGCCACCGGCGATGACCGTGCCATCGGCCTTCGGCACCAGGTAACCGGTGGCCCAGAAGATGCTGTGCCTCAGGACGACCTCACCAGGATCGAGCGCAGCGAGCTGGCCGCGCTGCGGCCGCACGTCGACGTCGACGCCCGCTGTTGATGCGACCTCACGGCTCCAGGGGCCTGCCGCGATCACAGCCCAGTCGGCGCCCGTGGGAGCCGGCGGGCGTGATGACCTGCTTGATCTCATCGCCGCTGCGCTCAAAGCCCATGACAGGCGTGCCCTCGTGGATTGCCGCGCCACGGCCGGCCGCCGCCCTGGCCAGCGAGCGGACAAATCGTGGCGGTGTGAGGTGGGCATGCTCCAGCAGAACCGCTCCGAGGACGTCCGTGCTCAATGACCGCTCGGCTTCGCGGCAGGCCTGGGCATCGAGCCAGCGCCCTCCTGTGGCGCGCAGCCTGGTCGCCTCCTCCTGGTCGAACGCGGGCTGCAGGCCGGCTTGAACCCGGTACTCGACGTTCATCCCGCTGTCCTTCTCGATGCGGGCGATGAGCTCGGGAAACAGCTGGAGGCTTTGCCTGGCCGATTCGGTGGCCGTTGCGGTCGTGCTGGTCGGACTCAATTCGCCTGCGGCGGCTCCTGAGGCGCGGCTGCCCAGCTGGTCGCGTTCGAACAGGGTGACCTGGTGCCCTTCGAAGCTCAGCCGCTCGGCGATGGCGCAGCCGATCACCCCTCCGCCGACCACGACGACCTTCGACATATAAGAAAGATAGGGAGTGCCTGTGAAGAGGCTTGACTTACGAACATCTGTTCGATATGGTTCGGTGCGCCTCCACTTCTCTCCTGCGTCTTCTTCCTACGAGGCGGCCAAAGATGCAGGAACTTGCACTTGATGTTGCGATCAACTCGATTCGGGTCCGTTTCGGCAGCCAGGCGCTGACGAGGGCGGCGGAGCTTCCGCCGCCTCAGCCCTGGCCAAGCCGGACCGCGCTCGATCGCCTGACCGGGATCGGTGGGCTCCCCCACGGACGGCTCACTCTTCTGAGCGGGAACGGGACGTGCGGCAAGCTCACGCTCGGCCTCCTGCTGCTGGCGTGCGCGACCCGCGAGTTCGCGCACGCGATGGTGATCGACGCCGGCTCGGGTTTCGATCCATGGACGTTGACTCCCTTCTATCCCGAGCTGAGCGCGCTGACCGTGGTCCGCGCGCCGGCTCTTGATCTCGCCGGAGAAGCGGCCATCGCGCTGGCCAGGGCGGGAGCGGGCTTCATCCTATTAATGGGTGAGATCCCGGAGCAATCGCTCGGACCCCTCGAGTCCGGGGCCAACCGCTCAGGGACTGTGATCGTGGGAGTGGTCGATGCGCCCGGGCGGGCGTTCGCCCACGCCTCGAGCTTGAGCGTTGGTTTTTCTCGCACGGACTGGATCTGGGAGCGGGGGCAGCTGGTGGGGCTTCGCGCCACCGCCCGTTGCGTGAAGAACCGCGTGGCGCCGCCGCTTGGAGAAACCGAGCTGGAGATCCGCTACCCGCTCGGAGCGCGAATGCTTTCCGACCACCGTGTCCAGGTTTCCGAGGTGGCTTCGCTGCAGGTGGAAGAGCAGAAGTGCGCGTCTGCTGCGGTCTGACCGGACACCTCGAGCTGGCCAGGCGACCGGACCTGTACGGGAGTCCAGTCGTGGTTGGGCTCTGGGAAGAGCAGGTCACTGCCGTTTCGGAAGAAGCGCTGCCGTTTGGCGTGATGACCGGGATGGCGCTGCGCCAGGCCGAGCATCTTTGCCCCCAGGCGACCTTCCTCCCACCCGATCCCGAATCCGCTCAACACTTGCGAGAGCTCATCTCTTCTGCGCTGTACGACCTGGCGCCGACGGTCGAGGTGCGCGTCGACGGCGTCGCGTGGCTCGACGTGAGTGGAGTCGTGAAGCCTGGTGAATCGATCCGCGAGGCTCGGCGCCGGCTGAGGGCCGCCATCGGCCGCGAACCGCGACTCGGTCTTGGGCCCGGACCTTTCTCCGCCCGGCTCGCCGCGGCGCGCGCGCGACCGGGCCGCCTCGTGCAGGTCGACAACGCGAAGACCTTCCTCGCCCCCCTCTCCTCTCACGAGCTCCCGCTCGACATGGAGCAGCTCGAACGATTGGATCTCCTTGGTCTTCGCACGCTGGGCGCGGTGGCGGCGATTGGGCCGCGCGAGTTGGAGAGCCAGCTCGGCCGCCACGGACGCCACGCTGTCCTGCTCGCGCGAGGTCTCGAGCCCGACATGCTCACACCCTGGCGTCCTCCTCTTTTCACGAGCGCGCATCGACAATTCGAAGAGCCGGTCGAAGATCGCGAGGCGATGCTGTTCGTTGGGCGCGCGCTGTGCAGCGACCTCGCCGGCGAGCTGGGGTTGCGAGGCGCCGGCGCGAAGCATGTGCGCGTGCGGCTGAAGTTCGAGTCCGCCGAGCCTGAAAAACGCGAGACGGTTGTGCGCCATCCACTGAGCAGCGCGGCGGAATTGTTCGGCCTGATCGGCTCCTGGATCAAGGAATGGCAGCCGCGCGCGCCGATCACCGAGCTGTGGATCGAGCTGCCTGTGCTGGAAGGTGCGGGCAGGCGGCAGCTGCGGCTGTGGGCGGGCGGGGACGGAACCAGCGAAGAGGTGATCGCTGCGCTCGAGCGATTGCAAGAGCGATGGGGTGAGAACGTGGTCCACAAGCCACGACCTGCACTGCTCTCCTCCCCACTCCCCTCGCAGCGCTTTGCGTGATGACGCGCCTGCTCTCACCTCCCGCCGCGGTCGAGGTCACGCTGGCCGGCGACGGAACGCCGGCTTTCATTTCCGGGGCGTTCACCGGGTCGATCGACCCGATCGCCCGGTGGAAGGTCGAGACCGAGTGGTGGAAGCAGCCCGTGATCCGCGAGTACTGGAAGGCGCTGCTCAACAGCAGCCTTCTATGCGAGCTGTACCACGACCTTTCGCGAGACGAATGGTTTGTGGAGCGGGTCTATGACTGAGCGATCAGAAGGGCAGCGCGACCAGGTCTGGGTCTCGCCACGCCGCCCGGGCATCCGGCGTGAACATCGCCTCGCGGCTCCAGTGTCGCAGCGGAGTGTTCTTGTCGAGCAGCAGCGGGTGGGCGGCGAGGAACTCTTCGAAGTCCGCGATCGCCGGACGGTGGGACACGGCGTGGGCGACCAGGCGCACCCAGAACCTGGTCATGGTGTCGTGGTACTTAGGCCCGTGGCTGTGGTGCTCAGCGAATTTCTGGATGCCCCTGGTCACGACTTCCTCCGCCGCGCTGCCGCCATGGCGCCGGACGGCAAGCCACGCGAGGCGCAGGTGGTCGCGGTGGTGGAACTCGGAGTTCGGCAAGGTGAGGGCAAAAAAGGCGCGCAGAAACTCATCGTCAGGAGTCATGGCTTCAAGAGCCTCCTCGGAAAAAGAAATGACCCCGCCGGCTCGCCTCTCGGGCTCCGGCTCCTGCCTTGCGGCTGGTGCCAGATCCCTCGAACGTTTCCTTCGGGGCCGTGGACTAACTTATCGCGCCGAACGAAACGTTGGCAATCCCCAATCTTGGTTGCCAGGCAACGTCGTGTAGCCGCCCACGCGTGAACCCGTACGTCGAGCTGCACTGCCACTCCAACTTCTCGTTCCTGGATGGCGGGTCGCATCCTTTCGAGCTGGCTGCCCGGGCGGCCCAGCTCGAGATGCCCGCGCTCGCGATCACCGACCGCGGAGGGGTCTATGGCGCGGTGAAGTTTCTCCAGGCCTGCCGCAAGCTGGGGGTGAAGCCGATCATCGGCACGGCGCTGGAGGTCGATGGCGAGGAGGTCGTCATGATCGCCCGCAACCTCAGCGGCTACTCGAACCTCTGCCGGCTCCTGAGCTTCGCGCACGCGGACCAACCCAAGGGCGAGGCGCGCACGACCATCGCGAAGGTCGCCGAGCAACGTGGCGACCTCTTCTACCTCAGCGCGACGGACGACGAGCAGCGGCTGCGCTCGCTGCAAGAGGCGTTGGGCAAGGAGAACGTGTTCAGCGAGCTGCACCATCACCTGTGCCCTGAGGACCAGTGGGTGCTCGAAGGCCGCGCGGCGATGGCGAAACGGTGCGGGGCCACCGTCGTGGCGACCAACGAGGTGCACTACCACGTGGCGGAGCGAAGGCGATTGCATGACGTGCTGGTGGCCATCCGCCATCGCGCCACTCTCGAGACGGCCCGCGAACATCTTTTTCCCAACTCGGAGCATCACCTGAAGAGCGGAGCGGAGATGCGGCCGCTGTTCAAGGGACATGCCGAGGCGCTGGCCACGCCGTGGGACATCGCGCAGCAATGCGACGTCGACCTCGATTTCCGCAAGGTGCGCTTCCCCGGCTACCCGGTTCCGGCCGGCGAAACGCCTTTCTCATTTCTGTACAAGCTCTGCTTCGAAGGCGTCCGCGAGCGCTACCGTCCCATCACGGTCGAGGTGACGCGGCGCCTTCAGCGCGAGCTGGAGGTGATCGAGAAGACGGGGCTGGCCGAGTTCTTTCTCATCAACTGGGACCTGATGCGGTTCGCACGCGAGCATGGTGTTCCAGGCCAGGGCCGCGGGTCGGCCGCCGACTCGATCGTGGCTTACGTGCTCGGGATCACGCGGGTCGACCCCATCGAGCACAACCTGCTCTTCGAGCGCTTTCTGCACGAGGAGATGACCAGCACGCCGGACATCGACATCGACTTCTCGACCGCGCATCGCGAGCAGGTGATCCAGTACATCTATGACAAGTACGGCTGGGAGCGCACCGGGATGGTGTGCAACGTCGTCACATTCCAGCCGCGGATGGCGATCCGCCAGGTGGGCAAGGCGCTTGGCTTCTCCGCCGAGCTGCTCGACCGGCTGGCGAAAGGGGTCGACCGATGGTTCACGGAAGACGTCGCCGATTCGATGCTGGACGCGGTGCCGCCGCCCGAGATGCGGCCGCAGAGCTGGCAGCAGTTCCTCGAGCTGTGCCGGGAGGTGATCGAGTTTCCCCGTCACCTTTCGATACACAACGGGGGGATGCTCGTCACCGGAGAGCCTCTGGTCGAGATCGTGCCGGTCGAGCCCGCGACCATGGAAGGACGCCGCGTCGTCCAGTTCAACAAGGACGATGTCGAGGACCTTGGCCTGATCAAGATGGACATGCTCGGACTCCGCACGCTCTCGGTTGTGGCCGAGTGCCTCGAGCTGATCAAAGATGCGACTGGCGTTCGCCCTGACCTCGACCAGCTGCCGCTGAGCGACCCGAAGGTGTTCGAGATGTGCGGCGAGGCGGACACCATCGGTGTGTTCCAGATCGAGTCGCGGGCGCAGATGCAGACGCTGCCGCGCACACGGCCGCAGACCTTCAACGACCTTGTGGTCGAGGTGGCGATCATCCGGCCGGGCCCGATCCAGGGCAACGCCGTCCATCCCTACATCAGGCGCAAGCAAGGACGCGAGCAGGTCACCTATACGCACCCGCTGCTCGAGCCGATCCTCAAGGACACGCTGGGAGTGATCCTCTATCAGGAGCAGATCATCGAGATCGCGATGCATGTGGCCGGGATGAGGCCGAGCCAGGCTGACGGGTTCCGGCGCGCGATGACGCGACACCTGAACCGCGTCGAGATGTCATCGCTGGAGGGGGATTTCATCGGGGGGTGTCTGGCCAACGGCGTGCCGCGCGAAGTGGCGGACCAGCTGTTCGCGGCGGTGCAGGGTTTTGCAGTTTATGGATTCTGCCGCTCGCACGCGGCAGCGTTCGCGCGCACCTCTTATGAGACCGCGTGGCTGAAGCTCAATCACGCGGTCGAGTTCGGCTGCGGCCTGCTCAACAACCAGCCGATGGGGTTTTACCACCCGAGCGTGCTGGTCGAGGATCTGAAGCGCCACGGAGTGACGGTGCTTCCGGTCGACATCAACCGCTCCGACGTTCGCTGCCTTCCCGAACCCCTATCGCCAGCCTTGCCCGCAAATCCGGCCGATTCCGCACGCCTGGCGCCATCCGTTCTCTATCAAGCGCCGGATTCCGCTCGTTTGGGCCCACCGGCGCCGTTCCCGGCAAAGGCACACCTCTCCGAGGGCCCTCCCTCCTCCACCAGACCGGCCCTCCCCCACCGGCCAACCGGCTTCAGCGTACCCAGCTCGTCAACCCAGCCTGTTAAGGCGATGACCCACGCCATGCGCGTCGGCTTCAACTATGTCCGCGACCTGGGCGAGGAAGGTCGTAAGGCGATCGTCGACGAGCGCGCCCACCGTCCCTACACGTCCTTCGACGATTTCCTCCACCGGCTTCGCGGCGCCCCGGTTGGCCCTCGCGCGGTGCGCAACCTCGTGATGGTCGGCGCCTTCGACGCGCTCGGCCAACCGCGGCGCGAGCTCCTCTGGGGCTGGCAGGAAAGGTGGCACGGGCAGGGCTTGCGCAAGGGCATCGAGCAGCAATCCGAGCTGCGCCTCAACGGCACCGCGCCCGCCCTCCCCGACATCGACCCCTTCGACGCCAACCAGCTCGAGTACCGCATCTCGGACCTGTCGACCGGCCACCACCTGATCCACTTCTGTCGCGAGCGCCTGCAAAAGCTGGGAGCGCTGGAGAGCAAAAAGCTCGCGGCCATCGCCAACAACCGGAAGGTCCGCGTCGCCGGCCTGGTCATCACTCGACAGGCTCCGTCGACTGCAAAGAAGATCCGCTTCTTCACGCTGGAGGACGAGTTCGGCCAGGTCAACGTGACCATCAAGCCCGACGTCTACGAACGCTACCGGCAGGTCGCCAACCGCCAGCCGATCCTCGTCATCGATGGGGTGATACAGCGCAACGACGGCGTCTACTCGGTGTTGGCGAGCCACATCGAAGCACTCCAAGGTGTACCTCGACCTCCGCAAAAGTCACACGACTACCGCTGAGCCATGATTGACCCCGTGTCCCGGGAGCACTGGGAGAAGGAATCGGGCAACTGGGCGGCGTGGGCGCGGCGCCCCGAATTCGACGCGTACTGGGAATACTCGCCCGCCTTCTTCGAGCTCGTGCCGCCACCGTTAGACCGCACGCTCGAGGTTGGTTGCGGCGAAGGCAGGGTGAGTCGAGATCTCGCCTCACGTGGCCATCGTGTGACGTCAATCGATGCCTCGCCAACCCTGATCCGCCTGGCGAAGGACGCGGACCCGAGCGGCATCTACCTGCAGTCCGACGCCGCCGCATTGCCATTCGCCGCCGAGTCCTTCGATCTGGTCGTCTTCTACAACTCGCTGATGGATTTCGATGACATGGGCGGAAGCGTGCGTGAGGCGGCGCGTGTGCTGCGCCATGGAGGAAGGCTCTGTGCGTGCATCACGCATCCCATGGCTGACGCGGGTCATTTCGCATCGCCAGAGCCAGACGCTGAATTCGTGATCGAGGGCAGCTACCTCGGTGAGCGGCGATGGTTTGAGCTGGAGGTCGAGCGTGACGGACTGCGCATGCATTTCACGGGCTGGACATATTCGCTGGAGGCCTATTTCATGGCGCTGGAAAGTGCTGGCTTCGTGATTCAGTCTGTCCGCGAACCGCGAGCGCCGGCCCAGGCCGTCGAAGGCTCTCCGAGCGAAAACCACTGGCGGCGCATTCCCATGTTCCTTATGTGGAGCGCTGTCCGCGTCTAGACCAAAGGCTTACTTTCTGTAGCCAGGAAGGGGTCCTTTGAGCCAAGCTATGCATTCGGACTAAGCCGCGGCACTCAACGCAGCAGCCCCAAAGGAAGGATCCATGTCGATCGGCCGAGAAATCGAAGACATCGCCCGAGACCTCATCAAGCACCAGCACGACCACCCCCCGGTCCGAGACCTCAACCGCGAGGTGGAGCGCAAGCTCACCTTCGCTGATCGCGTCGCCGCCGATTTCGCACGCCTGGTCGGGAGCTGGATTTTCGTCCTGGCGCAGGTTGGCATCATGGTCCTCTGGGTCGGGCTCAACGCCTTCAACCTCATCCATCCGTGGGACCGCTATCCCTTCCTCTTCCTCAACTTCATCCTCAGCCTCGAAGCCGCGATCTGGGTCTCGGTCGTGCTGATGGCGCTCAACCGCATTGCCGATCGCGATCGCCTGCGCGCGCAGCACGACTACGAGCTCGACGTCAAGGCCGAAGAAGAGCTGAAGGCCCTGATGAACCACCTCATGCACCAGGACGAGATCCTCTTGCAGATCGTGAACCGCCTCGATCGCGGCGATCGCGAGATGAAGCGGATCGCCCGCCACCTCGAGGTGGTCATAGAGACGACCACAAACCCTCCTGCGCCGCGACAGCCTGAACCCGAACGCCCGCCGATCAGCCTTCCGGCGCCGTAGAGCCAACCAGCCGCGCACCCAGTTCGCGCACGACCTTCACGATGAGGTCGACATCATCCTCACCGGTGCGCCAGTTGACGATGGCCGGTCGGAACGCCACCTTGCCCGCGTACTCGGTCGTTCCGAAAGCGACACGTCCGTCCTCGAGGATGCCCTCGCCCAGCCTGCGGTTGAGGCCGTCGAGCGATTCTTCGGAAACACCGGGCGGATGAAATCGAAAGCAAACGACATTGAGCGGCACTTCGGCGAGCCGTTCGAGATCAGGCGACTCGTCCACCTGTCGCGCCACACGCTGGGCGAGCCGCACATGTCGCTCGACCATGTCCCGGTACCCGTCCCGGCCGTAGGCTCGAAGCGTCGCCCACACCGGCAATGCCCGCGCGCGGCGCGACATCTCAGGCGACAGGTTGCCGAAGACGGGCCGGTCGGACGGCTCTGTGCGCAGGTAGGCCGCCGTGGCGGAAAACGCGCCCGCGTGGATGACCGGGTCGCGCACGAAGGCAAAGCCGCTCTCGTAGGGCACGTTCAGCCATTTGTGTCCGTCGACCGCGACTGAATCAGCGCCCTGGATCCCTCTGACAAGGTGACGCGTCAATGGCGAGGCCGCGGCGAACAGGCCGAAGGCGCCATCCACATGGAGCCACGCGCCGTGAGCACGAGCGAGCTCGGCCATCTCCGCCAGCGGGTCGAAATCGCCGGTGTTCACGTCCCCGGCGGTTGCGATCAGGATCGCCGGCTTTCCAGCAAGCCCTTCGAGGGCGGTGGCTAGCGCCGTCACGTCGAGGCGTCCGGCGGCATCGCGCGTCAGCATTTGCGGCTGCCGGCGACCAATCCCAAGCATGCCCAGCGCTTTGACCGCGCTCGCGTGCAGATAGCCGCTCGCAAACACCGGCACCAGTGGGAGGCCGGCGAAACCCTCGGTATCAATGTCGACCTCATGCTTCAATCCCCACCACCGGCGAGCCGCCGCCAGGCCGACAAAGTTCGACGCAGTTCCCCCGGTCGTGAGCACCGCGCTCCACGCGGCGGGGAGCCCAAACAGCTCCTTGAGCCAGCCGAGACAGACCTGTTCGAGCCGTGCGGCAAAGGGCGAGCCGACCCAGTTGTATGCGTGCTGATCCAACGCTGAGGCGAGCCAATCCGCGGCCAGCGCCGCCGGAGTGACTCCGCCCGTGACGTAGTGGAAATAGCGCGGGCCGGTTGACCTGGTTGCTCCATCCAGCGATGCCGCGATGAGCTCGGAGATTGCCTTCATAGACCCAACGCCATCTGAAGGGAGCCCCTCCTCGGTCTGTTCGCCGCCGGGCGGGCGAACCCGCGCGGTGTCGACTGTGCTGAGGAACGCCTCCGCCTCGCGCTCCACCAGGCGCAGAAGGTCGTTCAACTGGCCGCGATCGTCTACGGGTATGGGCACGGCCCGTAATGTTCAGCCTTGCCGGAGCACGACCGCAAGAGGCGCGGCCTCTAGACCCGGTAGACCGCGTACTCGCCGTCGTCGTACACCAGCTTGCCGTGCTGGTCCCAGTAAGCCCGGCTCGCGCCGCGCGGAATCTCCTGCGGGCCGATCATCACGTAGTCGACGCCGTAGCGCCGCACGAGGTCCAGGGCCGCGGGGTCGCCCTTGAGAATGCTCGTCTCGTCCACCCCCTTCTGGATGTAGTCGGGCAGCCCGTAGGTCCACAACCAACCCGGGTAGCCGATGAGGACTCGCCTGCCGGCCAGCGTCGGGATGGGACTGTTGTGCTCGTCTGCCACGACGAACACCGCGTCCGGGCTGGTGTTCGCTCGGACCCAATCGGCGACCTTGAGCCCACCGGTGTCAGTGAACTGCACGGAGCTGACGCTGTAGTTGGAGGCGCGAGCAAGGTCGAGGGCCCCGGACAGTCCGAGCAAAACGAGCAGGCCTGACGCGACGATCGCAGAGCCCGCGCCTCGCTGGAACATCCGCGCGAGCACCGCCCCCACCAGGATGCTGCCGAGCAGCGCCCAGAACACGAAGAACTTGGTGTTGTCCCAGTCCCATGGCTGCAGCACGATGACGTTGGGGACCAGGAACCACAACCACATCGGAGCGAACCACTTGGGAAACGCAGTGGGCATCCACCTGCGCAGGACCTGACCCGCGAGCAGCAGCGGGATGAACACCGACGTGTTCTTGATCCAGAACCAGATCCAGTCCCGTCCGATCCAGATCGGGAGATCGTGCTGCCAATCCAGGTACGAGAGCCAGCCCACCTCGAGGCAGTAACCACGCACGCTTGGGCCGGTGCCGCACACGCTGGTGTTGGCCGCCGGCCACATCCATACGAGGATCGGGATCCCGATCACGAGCGCCGGTATGAAGAAGCCGAGCCACTGGATCCGGCGACTGAACAGGGCCCAGAACACCGAGAGCGCAACCACCGTCCCGTAGGCGTGCACGTGGAAGATCGGCATGATTCCGGTGACGAGGCCGGCGAACAAGAACGGTTGCCAAGACTGGGACCCCATCCCCGCACCCGCGGCTTCGCCGCGACCTCCCCGGCGAGCGGGGAGGTTCTGAGCCGCCACCCAAAGAATCACCAGGGCGATCAACGCGAGGCTGAAGCCGAACAGCGTCGAGCGCTGCGGTACCAGATAGGCGAGCACTGGGTTCAGCCACTGGAAGTTCAGGTCGCGGTTCAGCGTGTACTCGCGAGGCAGGTGCACGAGGGCGCCCGGTCCGAGGTGCCCGAGGTCGCCCAGCAGGTACACAAAACCGAGACCCCCGCTGAGCAGGAACACGAAGACGGCGAGCACTGCGGCGGCGCGTCCAGCCACGAATCTCTGGGCGGCCAGGTAGAGCACGGCAGGGAAAGCAAGGCCGAGCAGGCCACTTGTCAAAACGAGAGACGACGTCAGGCGACTGCCGAGCGGCACGAGGTTCGCCGCGAGGAAATCGACCATGAACGGATACCCGAGGCGATGGCCGGGATCGATCGGATACTCGGGCGGAAAGTTGTGCCCGTACGCGAAGGAGCCGGCGAAGCTGAGATGCGCCGCCCAGTCCCCCCAGATGTTCACGTACCCCGCATACAGGCCGTTCGGTGCGTACACGTAAGCCTGGTTCAGGAAACGCACCGTCCACGCAGCGCACACGAGCACGACCACCGCAAACGGCCAGGGATGGCCAGGTGTGCGCGGCGACGCCAACCATCGACTTCGCGCCTCAGCGAGGTCGGCGCGGACCACCGATCTGTGCCGGGCGATCGACCCCGAAGCTGCAAGCAGGGCGAGGCCGAGCGCCCCAAGCACGGTGGCCGCCGTCACATCACGCACCGCGAGCGACAGCAGAAAGCTGAGGGCGGCGACGGCCATGGCGCCGAGCACGGCACCGAACGCGATCCGCTCCTCGAGCAGCATTCCGATGCCCGCGAAGTACGTGAGGCCGTACCCGGCCACCACGCAAGCCGCTAGGAATGCTGCCGGGCCTAGAGGCGCGGCCGAAAACCTCGACGAGAGATTCGGCGATCCAG
>Ga0073928_10004098_pt1 | contig 22062 bp, 15 predicted proteins | sample PaiPotPPA55metaG_FD_76969 | JGI IMG/M metagenome (GOLD analysis project Ga0073928, IMG submission 76969) | Iron sulfur acid spring bacterial and archeal communities from Banff, Canada, to study Microbial Dark Matter (Phase II) - Paint Pots PPA... ...
GATCGGATAGACCGTCACCAGCGCACCCCGCACGATAGCCGTCATCTGCTGGAAGAACTGGTTACCGCTCGCGGCCACAATGCGCGTATGCAGCGCGACGTCAGCGGCCTGGTACTCGGGCTCGCTGCCGTTGAGCGACGCCAGCGCGTCGAACGCAGCGCGAATTCCGCTCACTTCGTCCGGCGTTGCACGAGCCGCCGCCAACGCGGCCGCACGCGGCTCGATCAACATTCGAAACTCGATCACGTCGCGCAAGAACGCCTGATCGGGCGTCGCCCGGAAGCGCCAGCTCACCACGTCCTCATCGATCAGCCGCCAGTCGCTCATCGGCCGGATCCGCGTGCCCGTCTTCGGGCGCACATCCAGCATATGACGCGCGAGCAACATGCTCAATGCCTCTCGCATCACGGTCCGACTCACGTCGAACTCCTTCGACAAGACGTCCTGCGGTGGCAGGATCGCGCCGTACTTCTGTTCGACGATGCCCGATACGAGCCCGTCCATCACCTTGGCCACCAGTGATCGCTCCTTGTTTTCGTCCATCACCCCTCTCCCCTTGCGCCCAACATTGTGTCCCTGCACATCCGGCGCGCTTCCCCAAGCTCGCCGAAAGGCCCGGTGAGCACTGCTTATTCATCAGACCAATTGAATCGATCAGACCAATCAGCAACCCTGCGCCGTGCACGATAAATTGCGTGTTCATTACCGCTGACGCCAGTCGGAATGTCCCTCTCAAGGGTTATCCCTTTACCTTTGCATCTCGCGGTACTGATTCGGCAATCGCTGTATTAAGTAGTTCTTGATGCTTTTGATTTAAGTGCTTCGTAATGCCCTGTCTTCGTGCCTGTTGCCATGCTCGTTGCCCGCCGAAGCGCCCTGTCTTCGCCGGTGTTCAGCCTGCTGTCTTCTTCTCGGTCACGCGTCCGTACTGATCGTCGAAGCGCACGATGTCGTCCTCGCCCAGATACGTCCCCGACTGCACCTCGATCATTTCGAGCGGTGTTTTACCGGGGTTTTCGAGCCTGTGCGTGGTACCGAGCGGAATGAACGTGGACTGGTTCTCGCTCACCAGGAAGGTTTCTTCCCCGCGAGTCACGAGTGCCGTGCCGCGCACGACGACCCAATGTTCCGCGCGATGATGGTGCATTTGCAGCGAGAGCCGCGCCCCCGGTTTCACCACAATACGCTTTACTTGAAAACGCTCACCGTGATCGATGGAATCGTAGAACCCCCAGGGCCGCTGCACCTTGCGATGATCATGCGCCTCGGCGCCCTTGGCGGCCTTCAGACGCCCTACCATTGCTTTCACTTCCTGCACTCGATCCTTCGACGCCACCAGGATCGCATCCGCGGTTTCCACGACCACGACACCCGTCACACCGACGCACGCCACCAGGCGGCCGTCCGAATGCGCGAAGCTGTCCGCCGAGCCTTCGAAGATCACGCGGCCGCGAGCAACGTTGCCGTCATCGTCCTTCTCCGACATGTCCCATACAGCATCCCACGCGCCGACATCGGACCAGCCGGCGGCCAGCGGCACCACGACGCCCGGAAACCGCGGCTCCTGCGCAATGCGCTCCATGACGGCGAAATCGATTGAATCGGAAGGGCATGCTTCGAACGCCTCGACATCGAGTTGCGTAAAGCCGTCCTGATGCAGGCCCCGTTCGAACGCGATCATGCATGCGGCGTGAATGGCGGGCTGGAAGTGCTCGATGGCTGCAAGCCACACCGACGCACGGCACACGAAGATGCCGCTGTTCCACCAGTATTCGCCGGAAGCGAGATACTGCTCCGCAATCTCCCGCCGCGGTTTTTCGACGAACCGTTCAAGCACCCGTGCTTGAGGGATGCCGTCACCGGCGGTTCCCAAGGCCGCGCCGGCCTTGATATAACCGTAGCCTGTTTCGATCTTGTCCGGGACGATGCCAAGCGTAACGAGCGCGCCACTCGCGGCATGTTCGATCGCTGTCGCTATCGTGCGCCGGAACGCGTCAAGGTCGGACACGGCGTGATCGGCGGGCATGGCGACCATCACGGGGTCGTCGCCGGATGCGGCAGCCAGTGCTGCCAACGCTGCGAGCGTGAGCGCCGGTGCAGTGTTGCGGGCGCAGGGTTCGAGCACGATGCGCGCCCGGCGGCCGTTACGCTCGATCTGCTGCGCAGTCAGCAACTTGTGCTCCGTGCCGCAGACCACGATCAGTTCATCAGCGGTCGCGAGGTGCACCGTGTCACCACGGCCAGCCGTTGCCGCGTCGAGACCGTCAAGACGGCGTAACGTGGCTTCGAGCAGCGATTCCGCGCCCATAAGTTCGATGAGTTGCTTGGGGAACTGCTGGCGTGACAGAGGCCACAGACGCGTGCCGGACCCGCCGGCGAGAATGACCGGTTGCACGCGAACACTCTCGGCGCCCGTCTTGGCAGCGCCGGTAAGCGGATAGTGGGACACGTCCACGGTGACTCCTGAAGCGTTGAAGCTGATTGAGGGCCGAACGCGTCTGACAGGTGCGGACGCGTGAAAAACACGCATCGATTGATGCGCTATTTAAGCAGGCAAATCCATTTTGTTGTGTGCGCGTGCGAACGCCCGCACGCTATTCCGTCAATCTGCCGTTCAAGGCACTTTATTCACCCTCACCCGGCGGTTGGGCAGCAATCTTTGCCGGAGGCGCGAGGCCACTTCACGCAGTTCGCTCGATTCGCAGAACGACCATGCGAGGTTGCCGGCAATCAGCGCGACAGTTATCGCGGCCATGCCGCTGAGCGAGTCCATGGAGTCGGCGCACACGGTGGCAATCACCAGGAAAACCAGATGTCCGCCCATGTTCCGCACAATAGGCCGTGGCTTGAGCTTCGAGAAATAAAGGAACGCCGCGTAGTCGAAGAAAGCCTTCGCGACCACCGCCACGCCGGCGCCCAGCAGGCCGTACCAGCGGATGCTCAGCCACAGCACAAGCGCGAAGATCGGCAAGCCAATCCAGCCGACCCGCGCGACCTGCGCCGGATTGGCCTTGGCCTGGATCAGCACTCCGATGATGCTCGACTGCCCGGCAAGCCACACGCCAATTACAAGGATGCGTCCGACAGGTGCCGACTGCACCGCCATCTCATGGCCGAGCCAGACGTTCAGGAACGGCGCCAGCGCGAACAACGCGACCACCACGCACGGCGTGAAGGCGCAGTTCAGGAACGCGAGCGCCTGGTGCGAGAGTTCGTCGGCGTGATCGCTTGCGGAAGCTGAAAAGCGCGGGAAGAGCGTACGCAACATGGCGCTTGGCAGCAGGTTCAAGCGCGTCACGAGGTTTTGCGGCGTGGCGTAATATGCGACGTATCTAGCGCCCAGCATGGAACCGATCACGACCCGGTCAAGCGTGGTCGCGATCATGTTCGCGCCGGAGAACAGCAACAGCCAGCGGCCATAATTGAAGAGTTCGCGAATCAGCGGCCATTCCGGCTTCGAGATGCGCTTGATACCTATCGCACGAAACGTGCCGTAGCCAAGCAGCAGGGCCGCCAGGAACCGCGCAATGACGGCTGCCGGCACAACCACCGCCAGCGACGGCGAGATCAGGTACAGCGCGGCCAGCGGCAGCAACTGGAACAGGAACGTGCCGATGGTCTGGTTGGTGTTGAACAGTGCAAACTTTTCCATCCCGCCGATCGCGCCGCTGAACACCCACGAGATGTTTGCAATAGGCACGGCCAGCGCAATCCACGGCAGTGCATGCAGCACTTCGGCCTGGAACACCGGTTCGATGGTCGCGATATGCACGACATACACGTACGCGCCGAACCAGATCAGGACCGCGCCAACAAAGCCAGTGGCGAGATTGAGAAAAAATGCGCTCCAGAAGATGCGCTCGATGGTGCCGTCGTTGGACTGGCGCGCCTTGGCGATATGGTTTTCCGTCGCCATCGAAATACCGAGATCAAGCACGCTGAAATAACCGATCAACGCCCACACCAGGTTGATGACGCCATAGCGTTCGATCCCCATGCCATGAATGTAGGCGGGTACCGTCGCGAGTGAGACGAACACGGGCAGGATGAGCCCGGCGAAGTTGATCGCTATGTTCTTGAGAAGACTTTTTTCCATTGAGCAACGGGCCGATTACAACAAACTCACACAAGAGGAATCAAGGCACCGCGTCACAGCTTGCGGTGAATGCAGGCACGTTGCAGCGCACGGGTGATGCACGTTCAAGTGCACGCAGCAGGTGCCTGCCCGAAGGTCAGACGAATTACATGCCAGAGTAAAGGAGTGCCACATCAGGGTATGTACGCAGACGAACGCATTGCGCTGCGGCCTTCGATCTCTTGCAATTCTTTACATTCTTTAGGTTCATCGCGATTCGAGCGCCTTGGCATGTCGGCGCACATCTCGACGGTCCGGCCGGCAGGGGCCGTGAAACTCGGCAGCAACGCACGCAAGCTTGCCCAGCCAAGGCCGCCGCGTGCAGCTTGCGGCGGCTCGCCCTGCACGAATTGAACGAACGACGACATCATTTCCTCACGCGCCGAATACGAAAAGCACGCGTGATCGAGCGTGTCGCGATGAATGGTTTCCACGTTGCGCCACTTGCGCATCCGCCGTCCGCCCGCACCGAAAAACACAGCGAACTCGTCCATGCCCGGATCTCCCGCGCCGTAGACGAAGCGAACCTTCACGTCGCGCTCACTCAGCCCGCGGACCATCGCGCGCACCCGGGAACCCGCGGAATCCGCGCCGATCGTCCGCTCGGCGAAATACGCCACGCTGGCCTTGAGGCGTGCCCCCAGGTGCCGCGCCAGCTCCTTCACGATAGGCGCGAGCCGCCGTTGGCCACGCAACACGCGCTTCCATTTGCCCACCGTCTTGAAGGAGCGTATGAAAGTGCTGGTCGCCGTCCTTGGCCGGCTGTCGTTTACAGCGAACGACATCGGATCTTCCGGGAAACCAAACTTGGGTGCGTTCACGAGCACCAGCGAGCGAATGTGGGGACTCACCGGCGCCGCGTGCAGGCAAACGTAAGCGCCTGAGCAAACCGCGAAACACGAGACGTCGTCGAAACCGCGCTCGGCCAGGAATGCTGCCGCGCTCACCACATCGTCGCAGCCGGCGCGCGAAAACAGCAGCGAGAGCGGGCGTTTGTCGACGGGGGCCGCACTGTCTCCGAGCGTGCCGACGTCGAATCGCAGCGACGCAAAACCCTGGCGCGCAAGCCGGCGGGCCAGCGTCACCGAGATGCGTGCATCGCCTATCCGATGGGTCGCGCCCGGATTGACAAACACGACCGAGCGGCGCGACAACGCGCCCTCTTCCGGCTCGCACAGAATGCCGAACAGGCGGCCGTTGTCGAAGACCACGGGCGTTTCGCGCACGCCATCAGCAATGAGCACGGGACTTTCAGATGGCTTGCCAATCGATTCAGCAACCGTCGATTCAGCCTGCCCGGTCACACCCAACCAGTCGACGATGCGGGCAATTGCCTGTCGCGGTGTCTCGGTCACGCCGGATTCCTGCATGAATGCGGCACATTCGTCGAAGGCTTCGAACTGCGCCTCCGCTCCTGCGGCGCTGCAAGCGTCAACGAGTTTCTTCGAGCGTGAGGGATCGTAAGAATCGAGCACGAGCAAGCGTCGCGGCGCTCGCTCTGCGAGCCGCGTGTCCCGCAGCAGCTCGAACTTGCCCAGCATCGCGACGCTTGATGCGATCAGGCGGTGCCCTACCGCCTCCGCATAATCCGCATCGGCGGGCGGAGGTTCGACATGAATGCCGCCTGTTTCAAGCCAGTTCTGTTGCAGCAGGCGCAGTTCACGCAGATATTGCCTGCCCGACAACACGGGGGCGAGCAGCACCAGTTGATCGACTTCCTCCTCGGCTGCCACCAGCGCTGCGAGCGTGGCGCCCAGACGCAAGCCGCACAGGACCACTTGCGTGACCCCGGTCGATTCTTTCAAATAGGCGATCGCCGAACGAATGCTTCGCAACCAGCGCTCCATCTGCTCGCCGTCTTCCGACTCGCCAGCCGAGTCGCCGGTGCCGGCGTAGTCGAAGCGAAGTGTCGGCGCGCCCGAGTCCGCAAGGGCTTCGGCGAAGACGCGCCAGCCCTTGTGGACCCACATCGCCTCGCGGCCGAACGGCTGGCAGAGCACCACGCCGTGCGTGGCGGCTGGCTTCCCCTCGTGCAGCCAGCCAAAGCAGTGGTCGAAAATTACAGGCGTCATCTCGAAGTTGCACTCCGTTAGAGTGTCGTTATTAAGTTGTCTGCGCATTACACTTTCACTACGCTGATGATTCAGTGCGCCCGCACACACTGCACACGCTCACCCTGATATTTCCGCCATTGAGCGGCCTGGTCCACCACCGTTGTTCCCCCGATGTTCGATGTCCAACAGACGGCTTTTTCATTGCCCAGTCAAATAGCGCATCACGCCGTGTCGTGCATGCGCGGCACAGAACAAGAAAATGCCGGGGAAAACACATGGTCACCGCTGTTCACCAACCCAGTCCGTCTGATGCGCCGCGCTTCTCGGTATGTATCTGCACGCGTAATCGCCCGGGGGATCTCGCGCGTGCCATACGTTCGGTCGAAGCCTCCACGCATCCGGCGCACCAGATCGTGGTCTCGGACGACAGCACCGATACGCTCACGCGCGAAATGATTGCCGCAGACTTTCCCCGCGTCGTCTTCCTGGAAGGACCGCGCCGCGGGCTTGGCGCAAATCGCAACTGCGCGCTTGACGCGGTGACCGGCACGCACGTGGCGTTCATCGACGACGACGCCACGCTAAGCACGGACTTCCTTGCTCATATGGCCGAGTCGCTCCTGCATGGCGGGCAGCATCCGGAGAAGCTGATTGTTACGGGCTACGAACTGAATCGCGGCGAACGCGTTTATGCCAATGCGACCACGTTCCTCGGTTTCCAGTCAAGGCCTTACGAGGCCGGCGACCAGCACGGCACCGTGGTCATCAACAGCGCGGTTTTCCCTGCCTGGCTCTTCAAGCTGATCCGCTTCGACGAGCATCTGGTCTACGGTTATGACGAGGTGGACATCGTCATGCGCGCCACGCTGCAGGGAAAATGCGTGGTGCGGCTTCTGCCCGAAGTATTCAACTCGCATTTTCCGTCGATGGTGAATCGCGACTACTATGCGGCGTTCCTCGAAGCCTCGCGCATCTACGTGACGCATAAACGCTACCGCTGGTTCGAACGCAACCGCCTGAAAGCCGCGCTGTTCCTCACGCTTGCCGTTGGACACAACCTGCTGCACAACCTGCGGGCACATGGACCCAAAGGACTTGCACGCAGCGCTCGCACGGTTTCGCGCGCGATCGCCTACATTCGCCGATACACCCCCGAAGGACTCGCCCTACAACATGAAGATCACCGTACTCGTACCCACTTATCGTCGAACCTCGGATCTCGCTCGCTGCCTTGATGCGCTCTCGCGGCAACGGCGTGCACCGGACGAAGTGCTGGTGGTGTGCCGCGGCGCCGACGAAGAAACGCAAGCATGGCTCGTGATCGAGAAATCGCGCGCGCGCCTGCCGCTGGTCAAGGTCGAAGTTGCCCAGGGTGGCCAGGTTGCGGCGTTGAACGCGGGTCTCGACGCTGTCAAAGGCGACATTGTCGCGATCACTGACGACGACGCCGCGCCGCGCCCGACGTGGCTCGAACGCATCGAATGCCATTTCGCGAACTCGCCGGACGTGGGCGGGGTCGGCGGGCGCGACTGGGTGCATGAGCATGGCGCGACGCTCGATGCTTCGGAGCCGGACGTCGGCCGCTGGCAGTTCCCGGGCCGCGCGATCGGCAATCATCATCTGGGCGTGGGAGCTGCACGCGACGTCGACTTCCTCAAGGGCGCGAACATGAGCTACCGCGTGAGCGCGATCCGCGGCAATGCCATTCGCTTCGATACCCGTCTGCGCGGAACCGGTGCACAGGTCAACAACGACATGGCGTTTGCGTCGGCGGTGCGGCGTGCAGGCTGGCGTCTTGTCTACGATCCGGCCGTTGAAGTGGATCACTATCCGGCGCAACGTTTCGATGAAGATGCGCGCGCCGTGCGCGGCAGCCGGAGTTGGGTCGCGATCGAAAACGAGTCGTATAACCTGCATCTGATCGTGCGTGACGAGTATCGCGGTGCGGGCCGGGGCATCGCCTTGCTCTGGCTCACCGTGGTGGGACACGGTGCATGCCTGGGCTGGGTCAATCTCGCGCGTTCCCGCTTCATCCATCGCGAGGCGAGCGCATTGCAGCGTTGGCGCGCAGCGCGCAGCGGTGCGGCACTGGCCAAGCGCGATCATGCGCAGCGGCGGCTGGACAGAGTGGAAAGCGAATTCGCGGGGTGATTGAAACTGCCGGACGCAAGCGGATGTAAGCAGCGGCCATTAAAAACGGCGATCAGGATTACCTGATCGCCGTTTTTTTCCCACCGCAACGTTCACGAAAAATGCCCAATCGGGCAACCCTGTCACGCTACCGGCGCTCGCCGTGTCGACGGCCGGCTCTGCCGCTCTTCACGCTGCGAAATTGCTTGCTCATACACCGCAAGATGTTCCGCGCACACGCGCTGCACCGAAAAACGCTCGAGATCCCGCTTCGCCCTCGCGGCATATTGCGCACGCACGGGTGAATCCATCAGCAGCCATCCCACCTTGGCCGCCAGTTGCATCGGCTCCTGAGGCGCGACGAGCACACCCGCACTGCCGTTTTCCAGCATCTCGGGAACGCCACCCACCTTCGTCGCGACAATGGCACAACCCGCCTCCCTCGCTTCGCTGATCACCAGCGGCCCGGGCGCCTGATGCGCCGCAAATACAAAAACATCGGCTTCGGCCAGATATGCACGGGGATCGGCGACGAATCCTGTAAACTGGACATGATTCGCAATACCAAGTTGTTCGGCCAGCCCTTCCATCAATCCGCGATCAGGGCCCTCTCCCACCAGATAAAGCTGCGCATCCTGCGTCTGGCGCACGTGCGCGAACGCGTGCAGCAGGTCGGCAATGCCGTTGCGCTCGAACATGGCTGATACGCACACCACATTCGGATGCTGCAAGTGCAATGGACGCGGCATCTGCCGTCCGGTAAAACGCGGCGAACCCGTCGTGCCGCTCGTCACCACGCTCAAGGTGTCGGCCATCACGCCTCGTTCGAGCATCGCGTCGCCCACCGCGTGGCTCACCACGATCACGCGGTCGCCGAAACGCATCAACGAAGCACTTTTCTGGATATCGTGATGGACGGTGGTTACCAGCGCGAAGCGGCGACGCATGCTGCCGAAGCGCGAGATCAACGCGCCGGTCATCATGTGTGCGTGCACCACGTCGGGATTGAAGCGCTCGATCAACCTGCCAAACCCCGCGATCATGGCCGGCACGCGCCAGGGCTGGCGCGACTGCTGCAGCAGCGCATGCGTGACGCCATGACGCCTCAGCAACGGCTCGAAGGCACCGCCCGAAGAAGCAACTGCGACGTCGTGTCCGGCGCGTGCCTGCATGCACGCCAGATCGACCATCGCGTTGACGGTGCCGTTGCCGATGCATTGCGCATGCGTGGCCAGGTGAACGATTTTCATGACTAGGTCTGGTTCGAGGTTGAGCGGCGCCTGGGGCGCCGGGGCCCTTCTTTCTTCTTGCTGGTGACTACTGGTTACTGCTCTCTCTTCATTACGAGTCGATGGCTTCGCGATACACCGCAGCCGTCTGCGCCGCGATCACAGGCAGGTCGAAGTTCGAGCGCGCATACGCACGACATTCGGCTTCGCTGGGAAGGACCCGCTTGCCGAGCAGCGCGCCGGCGAGCCCGGCCCCCAGTGCCTGAAAACCGCCCGACTCCAGCACCAGTTCCGGGCTCAGCGGAGCGACCGCTTCAGGCAATCCGCCCACAGGCGTCACGATCACCGGCGTGCCGCTTGCGAGCGATTCGATGGTGGTCAGGCCGAAGCCCTCCAGCGCCGTTGTCGGCACGACCGACACGTCAGCCGAGCGATACCAGAGCGGCAGCGCTTCGTCGGCGACAAAACCCGCGAGACGCACATGCTGCGACAAACCGCGATAGTCGATACGCGCCTGCAACGCCTCCATCAGTGGCCCCTTGCCGGCAATGGTCAGGAGTACGTCAGGCACTTTCTGACGCACGATGAACATGGCGTCGATCAGGTCCTCGAGGCCCATGCGCGAGACAAGGCGTCGCACGCAGAACAGCATGGGCCGGTCTTGCGAAAGCCCCAGCGCTGTTCGTGCGGCACGCCGGTCGATGTCAGAGCTGAAATGATCGACATCGACACAGCCCGGCACGATACGAATGGTCCGCGGGTTCACGCCATACTGCTTGTGCAATACGTCGCCAAAAGCCTGCGACAACACAATGTGCAGTTTGCCGCGCTGATACACGTGCCGTTCAACCGCGCGCCGCACCATCACATTCGCGTGACCGCGCGCGCCATGTGCCGACTCATCGCCCCAGGGGCCGTGAAAATGGATCACCTTCGGCACGCGCGAAAACTTGCCGAGCACAGGCGCGGCGTACAGCGCAAAGTGCGCGGCAACCACGTCGGGCATACGGGCGTTGCGCAGTTCGACCGCGGCACGCCGCAAGCCGATTACGCGCTTCGCCAACGGTGCATCGGGTGCAGCAAACGGCGTCACCACGCCGTGGGTCGAGGTCCGTACGTTTTCGCTTCCGGCTACGAGGCCTCGCACCGTGACACCCTGAGCAGGCAGCGACTGGATCAACGAGGCGACCATGCGGTCGAGGCCACCGGGACGCTCGTCGAACCAGTTCATGCCGATCTGCAGCGAGTCGATGGTCCGCGGCTTTGGCGTCGGGTTTGACGCAGCGCCTGAGGTATTGCCCGAAGCATGGTTCAACGGCCTGTTCGCGCCGGTCGGTGTGGGCCTGCGGTCCGTAGTGGAAGTGGTCGTGCTTGCGCGCGTGGTCATTGATTTGATGGCGGTATTCATGTCTTCACCGATACAGTCTCTTGGGCAGCACGCGCGTTTCGGCGAGCGGCCTTGCGTGTTCCTGCAATATCTTCGAACAGCGCGAGATAGCGCGCCGCCATGGTCTGCCAGGACAACGTCGCGGCCAGCGCCTGAGCCGCCTGTCCCATTTCGCGGGCTCGCAGCGGGTCGGATGCAATCAGCGAGATGGCTTTGGCAAGCGGAATTTCATCGTCGGGATCGTCGAGGACAATGCCGCACTCTTGTGTGACCACCTCCGCACCACCGGTCGTGTGCACGGTAATCACCGGCAACGCGGACGCAAGCGCCTCCAGCAGCACGAGGCTCATGGCCTCGTAACGCGACGGGAACACGAACGCATCGGCGCAACGCATCAGCGTGGGCATATCGCGGATCATCCCGACGAAATGCACGCGATCGGCAACACCGAGCGCGGCCGCCATTGCCGGATACGGACTGTTATCCACGCCCCCGGCCACCGCGAGGTGCACGTTGGGCGGACACTTCACGAGCGCGCGCAGCACCGTGTCGAGGTTCTTGCGCGCGGTGCGCAGGTCTCCGGCGAACAGCAGCATGAACGGGTCTTCGGGCAACTTGAACCGCTCGCGCTGCGATGTCTGCGACAGGTCCGGAGAAAACTCCACGTTGTCCACGCCGTTATGGATGACGTGAATCTTGTCGCGCGACATGCCGAGCGATACCAGTTCCGAACTCACTTTCTCCGACACCGGCACCAGCACGCGTGCGCGCCTGAACGCCCAGCGTTCGCACCACGCATTGAGCCGCGTGAACAACAATTGATACGCGGCATACAAACCGCCGGTCAGGCGAAACGGGTAGTAGCCGCTTTCATACCAGCCGGTGTGGACGAAGTGGATGGCGTTCACGTCCGAACCCGTCCAGGCGATAAAACCATTGACCTGCACCACGTCGAATTCATCACGATGCGCACGGATCCACGCCGCCGCACGCAACGCGAACATCTGGTACTGGAGCAAACGCGTAGGCACCCGGCTCGCGGGCACGCGGACAACGGTGATGCGCGGATGCTGGCTCAACGTTTCGTCGACCTTGGTGCTGAGCAGCGTGACCGAATGGCCCGCAGCAAGCGCCGCCCGGACGACCTCGTAGTTGACGCGCCCTTGCCCGTCGTTGCGGCCGACGGTATGGGTGACGATAAGCAAATTCATGCGGTCCTCGTTGGATACGGAGTCTTCTGCCGTGCTGTCCGGGGCCTGGCCGGGTCTCGCAGGCTGACTGTGCGGGCTACGCTGATTGGGCCGATCGGTGACGGCGCTCATGTGCGCAGCTTCAGCTTGGAGGGCAGCGCGATGTTCCGCTGCGCCACGGTTCCTGTCGTTGCATGGTCCGGCGTTGCCGCGGCGTCAGGACGAACGGCGACCGCGCGCGCCGCCGGCTGTTGAATCTCGCGTGCATAACGCCAGCCGGTAACCGGCAACATCACGCCGATGAAAAAGAACATGCCACCCGAGCCGATCAGCGTATTGACGAATACCATCATGGCCAGCACGCCGAACGCCGCAGCCGCGCCGGCCACGGCAAAGCGGTCGTTTTTCCTGGCAAAGCTGGCAACGAACGCGCGCAGTATCAGCATCAGCAGCCCGGCCGTATAGAGCAGCGTACCGGGCCATCCGAGCACGTACGGCACCTCCATCAGGCCACTATCGAAGTCGACGTTATTCGACGAGCCATCGCCCGAGAGCTTCGAGCCGAGACCGGTCATGCCAAGACCCTGCCCCGCGATATTGGTGGTCATCTCGGAGAGGAAGTGGTCGTAGATCTCGGTGCGAACCTGATAGCTGTAGTCGTTATCGAGCTGGGTCACCGTGGAGAAGCGCGCCATCGCCTTGTCCGAGATTTCATCGATCATGGCGACCGGCGAACACAGCAGCACGATCACCGCGACACCGCCGACCAGGCGCAAGCGGCTACGGCCGTCGAGCATGACGAACAGGTACACCAGCCCGATAGCGAGTCCGCCGACCACGCTGCGCGACATGGTGCCGATCAGCGCGGGCACGGCCAGGCCGCCGGCGAGAAAGGCCATCTTGTTGCGCGCGGCGAGCGTCATCAGCAGGCAGGCCATCATCGCGATGGCGAACGGACCAGACGAATTCATCGTGCTGGAGACCCGCATGCCGAACGGCAGCGGCACACCCTCGGAGATCATGCCCGACTGCACCAGCCAGAACGCGTCCCAGGGCGGCGGGCTGACGTACTGGTACACGCCGTACGCCGCAATCACGAAGCCCCCGAACACGAAGGTCTTGAGCATCGTGCGGTGATACTCGGGGTACTGCCGCCACGTCACCAGGATGTGGAACGCGATCAGCACCGGGAACAACCACGAGATCAGCGTATAGGAGGCAGCCGCAATCCCGGCGCCCACCATACCGATCACATAGCCATAGAAGATGCCGAGCACGATCAGCGTAAGCGGGATCGCACGTCGCTGCATCAGCACGCGGAAATGGGTCAGCAGGTTCATGCCGCACAGAGCTGCCGCTATCACCGGCGCGAGCATGATGAGGCTGCGGTCGCTGAACGTGCCGTTGAAGTAGTCGGACAGGCGCCGCACTTCCGGTGTGAGGAAGAACAGCCACACGACGAATGAAAGATAGTGCGCGGGCGAACGTTTGTAGAGAATCGCGGCGACCAGGACAGCACCCGCCGGATAGAACACTTCCAGCACACGGCTCTGATGCAGTACGAGCAACAACCCCGTTAGCGCGGCAAAGGCCAGCGGCGCGATCATCATGCGGCGCCGGCGGCTCAATTCCGCACGCTGCTTCAACTCGGCGGCATCGGCCGCGAGCTTCGCCGCGCGAGCCGCTTTTGCAGCCGGCGACAATGCAGGCGCGGACGCCCTCTTCTCGCGCTGCGCCGTCCGCGGCGTCTTCCAAGTCTCGACGCGCCCGTCCTTTGGCTTGTCTCGCCCATTCATGATCGAAACACTCGACATCGTTAAATCCTGTGAAGGAGAGGTCGGCGTCGTGTTCGTGCAATGCACGTCACTCGCGTCCTCTGTGTCATTTGGAAACGTCTAATGCCGACGTTAGGCACCTGCAAACTACGTATTTCTGAACAACTTCAAACTTCTTCGACCGTGTCGACGAAATCCGCCTCGCCGGCATGCGGGCTCGTCCAGCCGTTATGACGGCTCTTGCGTATCAGCCCGATCAAGCGAACCCCGCGCTCGACAAACGGCCCCTCATCCTTGCGAAATCCGAATGCTTCGTAGAAACCGCGCAAGCTCACCGGGGCCAGCAAGCGCACACCGCGCCCGGGCCACCGCTCGCCCGCTGCCGCAAGCAACCGTGCAATCAGCGCCGCAGCCGTGCCGTCACCGCGCCGTAGCGGGCTCGTGAGGATCTTGTCCACCATGACCACGCCCGCCTCCGCCGGCCCCGCGCTGCCCTCGTGCAACCGCGCGTAGGCCATGACAGGCATGGGCCGCGAGATGTCATCGACTGCAAACACATGGAGGGACGTTTCATCGCGCCCGTCCGGGTCCAGATGCACATGGGACTGTTCGACAACGAACACAGCGCTTCGCGCCCGCAGGATCAAATACAGCTCCCGTGCGGTGATTTGCTCGAAGTCGAGTGCTTTCCAGTTCATGTGCCGGTCCTGCTCCAGATAAAGCCGGCAACACCGGCTTGTTCGATGTTCATACCTTAAGTCGTTGACCACTTAACTTCCGTGCGGCATCGCACCGACGCAACCCCTTGCTAATCCGTTAAATACGGTCAACCGAACCGCAATCGGCGAATGACGAACTGCCGCGAGAAAGAGCCTGGAACCAAGAGCCAGAAACCCGCCCACACGGGACAAGACTCCAGGCTTCAAAACAAACGTGCGCCAGCTCGCCGATTGCATGACCAGTTCGGTTCCGGTCACGAGACCAAGCCGATATCAAGCGGCTGCGGCCGGTCCTAGGTGAAACACCTTTAGTGACGCTTCTTTGGGGGGCTATTACATGAAATCCGCACTGCGCCGCATCCTTACCGAATCTGCCCGGCTCGACGTTCCCGCTGACTCGCTCGCCGATGACGCCGACCTCTACGCCGCCGGTCTGTCGTCGCTTGCCACCGTTCATCTGATGCTCGCCGTTGAAGACGAGTTCGGTATCGAGATCCCCGACCGCATGCTCACGCGCCGCCTGTTTTCGTCGATCGACTCGCTCGCCGCCGCGGTGACCGAGCTGCAACAGGCGCAGGCCGCAGCATGAACGCCTCCACGGATGTCGCCGTCCTTGCAGCAGTGAAGGCCGAAGAAGCCGCGGTCGTGGCAGCACAGATCGTGGAAGACGTCCGGCAAGCGTCGGCCGAGCCTGCCTGGCTCGCCGCCACCCGCCGCGTGGCGCAAGTCGCAGCACACCATGCCGCCGCGGTCGATCGCGACGCACGTTTCCCGGTGGAAGCCTTCGAGGCGATGCGCCACGAACGCCTGCTGTCCGCAATGATCCCTGCCGCACTCGGCGGCGCCGGCCTGACGCTCGCCGAAGTCGCGCGCATTTGTGAAACGCTGGGCCGTGCGTGTTCATCGACTGCAATGGTGTATGCGATGCATCAGAGCCAGGTGGCCTGCATCGTCGACCAGGGCAACGCGGTCCCGTGGCAACGCGAGATGATCGCGCGCCTGGTGGACGAGCAATGGCTGCTCGCCTCTGCAACGTCCGAAGAGACCATTGGCGGCAACATGCGCACCAGCGCCTGTGCGGTCGAACTGGTCGATGGCGCGTTCAGGATCGAGAAGCTCGCGCCGACCATCTCGTATGGCGAGCACGCCGACTGCATCCTGGTCACCGCGCGCCGAAGCCCGGAGGCCAGCGCCTCGGACCAGGTCCTGATCGTTGCCCCGCGCGACTCGCTCGTGCTGGAAAAGCGCGGCGGCTGGGACTCGCTCGGCATGCGCGGCACCTGCAGCGAAAGCTTCCGGCTCGTCGCCGTGGGCCGCGCCGAGCAGATCCTGCCCGTGCCGTTCGCGCAGATCGCCGACCAGTCCATGCTGCCGGTCTCGCATACGTTGTGGGCGTCGGTATGGATCGGCATTACCGCCGACGCCGTGAACCGTGCACACCAGTTCTTCCGTGCGCAGGCGCGCGGCAAGCCCGGTGCCTTGCCGCCTTCGGCGGGACGGCTCGCGGACGCGGTCGCACAGTTGCGCATGATGCAGGCACGCCTGAAGGTCGCGCTCGATGCCGCAACCGAAGCCTCGTCAGAGCGCATCGCGCGCGATGCACAGGAGGCTTGCGATTTCGATACGCCCCTGGGCGCGTCCCTGAGCCTTGCTTCGGATATGAACACGCTCAAGCTCAGCATCTCCTCGACTGCGCTGCAGGTCGTGCAGGAGACGCTGATGATCTGCGGCATGGCCGGCTACAAGAACAACACCGATTACAGCGTCGGGCGTCATCTGCGCGATCTTTTCTCAGCGCCGCTGATGATCAGCAACGACCGCATCCAATTAAACACGGCGAACCTGCTGCTTGCGCAGCGCACGCCGGCTACGGGGAGAATCTAGGACATGAACACGGTAACGGAACACGCGGCCATCGCAGCCGCCGATGCCCAACAAGCATCCGCCTACAACGCTTCGGACATCACGTTGCGGGATCGTTTGATTGAAGCAGGGATCCTGATCGACACGGGCGAAGACGGCTTGTATGGCCGCAGCCAGGTATTCGAGGACATCATCGACCGCCTCAACAACGCGATCACCTTGCTGGGCGCCGACCAGGAAGCGGAAGTACTGCGCTTCCCGCCCGCCATGCGCCGCCACGACTTCGAGGACAGCGAATACCTGAAGAGTTTTCCCGATCTCGCCGGCACGATCCACTCGTTCCAGGGCAATGACCGGGGTCACCACCGGTTGCTGGAAGCGCTCGAAAAGACCGTGTCCGTAGGCGAGGAAGAACGCACCGACGAATGGATGGACCAGCAGAAACCGACCCGCCTGGTCCTGACGCCGGCTGCCTGCTACCCCATCTACCCGACCGTCGCCAAGCGCGGCGCATTGGCCGAGGACGGTGCGACTGTCGACGTGTTTGCGTATTGCTTCCGCCATGAACCGTCCATTGATCCGGGCCGCATGCAGATGTTCCGGATGCGGGAATACGTGCGCCTCGGCAGCCCGCAGCAAGTCATGGAGTTCCGTCAGAAATGGATCGAGCGGGGTTCGCTGCTCGTGAAAATGCTTGGCCTGCCGTTCGAGATCGATCTCGCCAACGATCCGTTCTTCGGCCGTGGCGGCAAGATCGTGGCCGACAGCCAGCGCGCCCAGCAACTGAAATTCGAACTGCTGATTCCAGTTGCAACGCCTGACCGCCCGACCGCCTGCCTGTCGTTCAACTATCACATGGAACACTTCGGCGAGATCTGGAAGATCGCCCAGGCGAACGGTGAACTGGCGCACACCGCCTGCGTCGGTTTCGGCATGGAACGCACGACGCTTGCGCTCTTCCGCCATCATGGCCTCGATGTCAAAGCGTGGCCGGCCGACGTGCGCGATTTCCTCTGGGGCGATACGCAGTCGCGTATCAGCGCCGGGCTCGAGGCACTCTCATGACTGCCGTCCATAGCAGCGGCGCAACGGATTCCAGCCGCGAGCGCGCCCGAGTCGTGCAACTGCACCCGTCCAACATGCGCGTGCGCAAGCACCAGTCGCACTCGCTGCATCAGGGAGAACGGGTCTGGGCGGAAACCAATTGCTACGTGGATCTCTGGATCGAGTTGCTGCACGGCTATGGACTCGACCCGCGCGCAGCGCTTGCGTTTACGGTCACGCAGGACTTCGAGGGCGACCAGTTTACCTTCTTCAAGTTTCCGCTGGAAGACCTCGACAAGCTCTACGGTTTGCAGGTCCAGGAACTGGCCATCTACGATTCACTGGAAGACCGTGTGCGTACGCAGACCCAGCGCGGCCATACGGTGCTGGCTGAAGTCGATGCGTTTTACCTGCCCGATACACGCGCCACGTCGTACCGGCGCGACCACACGAAGACGACCATAGGCGTGGATTACATCGATCCGCGCTCGCGCAGGCTGGGTTATTTCCACAACACGGGTTACTTCGTGCTGGACGGCGAGGACTATGAAGGCGTGTTTCGCCGGCTGCCGGAGCCTGATGGCCGCCCCGAGCTCCTGTTTCCGTACGTGGAGTTCTGCAAGCGCGCACGGCCGCCGCTGAGCGGCACGGCACTGGCGGAAGCATCGGCGGATCTGCTCGTTGCGCATTTGCAGCGGCGTCCGGCGCGCAATCCGATCTCGCAATGGCGGGCGGCTTTCCCCGAGCACCTGGAAATGCTGTTCGAGCGCGGTACGGACCATTTCCACCTGTACACCTTCAACCTCATGCGGCAACTCGGCTCGAACTTCGAGTTCCTGTCGAGATACCTCGTCTGGATGCGCGAGCGTGGATTTGCTATCCCCGACGAGATGCCGACCGCCGCGCAACGCATCGCGACCGAGTCGATGGTGATGCAGTTCCGGCTGGTGCGGGCGATTGCACGTGGACGGCGCGATCCGTGTCATGAGTGTTTCGATGTGCTGGAAGAGTCCTACGACAAAATCGTGGAGCCGCTTGCCGCACTGATCCGCTAGGGAATGGTTGGAACGGTCGCCGATCACTGGCCCCGTCCCGTTCGGCCGGACTTAAAGTTTTAGCCCGGCCGGCCGAAAACAAGGTAGCAGCGACGCGTCCAGGGCCGCGCGCCGGCTACACACTATAAGAGTGGGTCGCCTCGACGCCACGTTACAACGCCATTCGAGGAAACCGCCATGAGCGTCCCGTCGCCCGCGCCCGGTGTTTCGCCATCCGCTTACTTTCCGCGCCTGTTGTCCGCGGGGTGGGAATGCCTCACCACGCGTGCCGGCGCCTATGCCACGCCCGCGGCGTTGGGTACTGAAGGATGGCTTGCCGCACCCGTGCCCGGCACGGTTGCATCGGCATGGCGAGAGGCCGGCAAGCTCGATCTGGACACTCCGCCGGCATTCGCTTTTGATGACCACTGGTATCGACTGGTCCTATCCGAAAAAGGGCTGCGCCGGCTGCGCATGCACGGACTTGCAACACTTTCGGAAGTCTGGCTCAACGATACAAAACTGCTCGATTCCGATTCGATGTTCGTCGCGCACGATCTCGACCTGCATCTCGATGGCAACGCCACGCTCTATTTCTGCTTCCGTTCGCTGAGCGCCGCGCTTGGCGCCAAACGTACCCGCGCGCGCTGGCGGCCGAGGCTTGCGCAGCCGGCCACGCTGCGCAACGTACGCACGACCCTGCTTGGCCACATGCCCGGCTGGTGCCCGCCGATCCAGGCGGCAGGCCCATGGCGGCCGGTCGAATTGCTCGGGGAATCGGCCACGTCGATTGATCGCGTGGAGCTGCATTCGAGCCTCGATGGAAACGACGGCCTGATTCACCTGACGCTCCGCTTTGTCCATCCGCAACATGAACAGACCGGGCGGCTTGTTTGCAACAATGCGTCGATAACGCTGCAATGGCGCGATGCGCAAACGCTTGTGGGCACGTTGCGGGTTCCGGATGTGCCGCGCTGGTGGCCGCATACGCACGGTGAACCGGCGTTGCATCGCGTCGCGCTCGAATTTGCCGACCATGAAGTGATCGAGCTTGGGCGCATCGGCTTCAGGGAACTGCGCGTAGACCGCGGCCCGGCGGGCGACGGCTTCCAGTTGGTGGTAAACGGCGTGCCAATATTTGCGCGCGGCGCATGCTGGACGCAGGCGGATCTCGTGTCGCTCAGCGGATCGCGTGAACAGGCGCAAACGTTTTTCCAGCTCGCTCGCGAAGCCGGCATGAACCTCTTGCGAGCGGGCGGCACGATGCTCTACGAGTCCGATGCGTTCTATGGATTGGCGGATGAATACGGGGTTTTGATCTGGCAAGATTTTGCATTTGCGAATTTCGACTATCCGACGGATGCGGCCTTCACGGCCAGTGTCCAGCGAGAAGCCGAACAATTCCTGTCCCGCACGCGGCGCTTCGCTTCGCTTGGCGTTCTATGCGGCGGCAGTGAAGCCGACCAGCAAGGGGCCATGCTTGGCCTGCCGCCCGAGTTGCGCGCGCAAACGTTATTCACGCAGCAGTTGCCGTCGATCGTGGCCGCGTTACGTCCTGATGTCCCTTACGTGATGAACTCGCCGAGCGTGCCCGCAAGTGAGGCCGGCGCCACCGCGTGGCCGTTCGCCACGCGCGCGGGCGTCACGCATTACTACGGCGTGGGTGCTTACCAGCGGCCGCTAGAAGACGCGCGTCGTGCGAATGTCCGGTTCGCCAGCGAATGCCTGGCGTTCGCCAACGTCCCCGACGATGTCGCGCTCAATGCCGTGCCGCTTGCATCGAAGCCGCATGAGCCGCGCTGGAAAGCCGCCGTGCCGCGAGACCCCGGCGCGGGGTGGGACTTCGACGACGTGCGCGAGTACTACCTGCGTACGCTCTACCAGGTCGATCCCGCCCGCCTTCGATACGAAGACCCCGAGCGTTATCTCGACTTGTCGCGCGCGGTCGTGGCCGAGGTCATGACCGAAGTCTTCTCGGAATGGCGCCGTCATGGCTCGTCGTGCGCCGGAGGCATTGTCTGGCAGCTACAAGACCTGCGTCCGGGTGCTGGCTGGGGCGTAATAGATGCCCTGGGAGCGCCCAAAAGCGCCTGGCACGGCCTCGCGCAGGTTTTGCGCCCGGTAGCAACTCTTATCACCGACGAGGGCCTTGACGGCCTCGATGTGCATTTGATCAACGAAACCCCCGTGGCTATCGAAGCCCGTCTCGAACTCGCGTGCCTTCGTGACGGCGTAACGAAAGTGGCCAGCGCATCGAAAGACGTAACACTCGCCGCGCGCAGCACGGCGTGCGTCCATGCTTCAGACCTGCTCGGCCAGTTCTTCGATTTCACCTACGCGTATAGATTCGGTCCGCGCGCCCACGATGCCACTATGATCACCTTGCGTGACAAGGTTAGCGGTGCCGTGTTGTCCGAAGCATTCCACTTCCCCGAACGTGCCTGCACGCAGCGTCACGATCTCGGACTCGAGGTTCGCGTGGAGCAAACCAGTGACGAGAACCGGGTGTTGGTAGTGAGCGCCAAACGTTTGGCACGTTGGGTTCATATCGTCGACCCGCACTATCGCGCAACGCTCGACTGGTTCCATCTTCCACCTGACCGCGAGCGCCATGTCCCGCTGATTGCTCGCCAGTGCAACACTTCTCATCCGCCAAAAGGCGAGGTTCGTGCACTCAACGCAACGTTTTCAATTCATTACTAGCGTAACTAACAGGCCATGCTGAGCAAGGCGGCATGTGTTCCATCAGGCTGTACAGGCTTGTCAAGCGGCGCTGCGAAGCAACTGCGTTCGCTAGCACACGAAGTTGATGGAACAGTTCTGAATCAATTTTAAAACAACCGACGAATGGTCACTTCACCCCTCGATGCATCAGTCAGCGGGGCCGCTTTGCACATGCCGAAAAAAACTCGCATGGGCCACCAGCAAGGCATTGCGCAGACGAAAGCGTGCGCTGCATCAATCGCATCATTAGAGCCTGTCCACTAACGCCATGTTCAAGAGTGAAACAAAAATATCCATCTGCTGATTCGCGCTCATCTCGCTTGGAGCACGACGCCATGATGGCATTGAGAAAACGCATTGCTGGCACGGTCCTCGCTAAATGAGTCTCGCAGCACCGGCACCGTCGAAAAACAAATTCAACTAAACGACGATGCCGGGTTGCTTACGGGGCTGGTCGCGACACGTTTCGATGGATGCCGTCAGATGCATCCACGAAACGAATCGCTGACCGGTAAATAACAAGTAAGGCGCAATGCGCAAAGTTACGAGAGAAGAACATCATGCTGACCCTTCAGTCCGACCTGCACGGCAATCATCTGTTGGGTGCGCTTCCTGCGCACGAATGGCAAGCACTTACCCCGCATCTTGAACTGGTTCAACTTCGCACCGACCAGTTGCTGTGCGATTCGGGACAACGCATTCATCACGTGTATTTCCCCACCACCGCCATCATCTCCCTGCTGCACACGATGGAAGACGGCGGTTCGGTAGAGATCGC
>Ga0073928_10004099_pt1 | contig 22060 bp, 12 predicted proteins | sample PaiPotPPA55metaG_FD_76969 | JGI IMG/M metagenome (GOLD analysis project Ga0073928, IMG submission 76969) | Iron sulfur acid spring bacterial and archeal communities from Banff, Canada, to study Microbial Dark Matter (Phase II) - Paint Pots PPA... ...
GCGAAGTGTTCGCACCGGATCTGCTGGAACGGCGGCAACTGATACGGCGTGTGCCAGTCCTGTAGCAGGGGGTTACCGTTGTCGGTCATGTCGTTCCGCCTCCGGCAGTATGGATGGTCGGGAAATGAACATGATATGACATTGCCGCTGAACGTTTTCGGCGGGGCCAGCTCGGCGCTTCCGAGGCCCAGACAGCACGCCTGCTTCAAAAGTTGGATGATGGACCCTGGGGCACCAGTCATTTTCACCTGGGATGCTCAGCGGGAATCTGCTTCAGGAATCGTTGTCGGGTTGCCAATCCACCTCGTGCTGCTTTCTAATGCTCCGTTGCACCATTGCCGGGAGGCCGGCGCCGTCAAGATAATTGCGTTGTGTACGCTACTTATCCCGCGGTTTTTGGGTCAGTTTTTTCGTGTGTTTTTTTGATTCAGTAAACTGAAGAATACCAAGTGGATATTGAAACAAAGCCTGGTTTCAAATGGTTGTACCGAGTGATATCACCCGGCATGCCTGACGCATAAGAAATGAAAATAACATGTGTACGCTCATTTTGGCTGTGTAATCTAAAGCAAATGATCCTCTCCCTATCCTGGTCCGGAGTAACCAATGAAGTCATTCATCACGCGTGCGGTCACGTCGTTTAGTGTGTCACTACTCCTCGCAGCCGCTCCCGGGCGATTCAACGTCGCGCATGCTGATGAAATCTCGGTAACGCAATGGGGCAGCAGCTTATATGGGCTTCCGTATGCAGTCGCCATGCATGACGGACTCTTCAAGAAGGCGGGCGTCGACATCACCGGCATCCTCAGCTCCGGCGGCGGAGGCACGACCGTTCGCAATATTCTCGCCAGTAAAACACCCTACGGCGAAGTGGCTGTTTCGGCGGCGCTTGCGGCTCAGCGCCAGGGGCTCGACCTCGTCATCGTGAATGTGGGGACACGCAGCGTCGCCGAGGCGTCGATGGTGACCATGCCCAATTCCGACGTCAAAAATGTAGGTGACCTCCTCGGCAAGAAGGTCGCCATTACATCGCCGAAAGGGGTATCTGAAATGTTGCTGCTGATGGTCCTCAAGGAAAAGGGCATAGACGCGAGCAAGGTCACGCGGATCGCATCGGGCGGGTACGTCAACGGCTTGACGCTGCTGGAGCAGGGTGGCGTGTCAGGAGCCGTATTGATCGAACCTCTCTCTATTATTCGCAGCACTAAGTACCGCACGGTCTATCGCGCCGGCGATATCCTCCAGCCCATGACCACCTCGGTTGGCATTACTACCCGCGAGTTTGCAAAAGAACATCCTGATACCTTGCGCGCGATCATCGCCGGACGGCGCGCGGGTGTCGATGCAACCTACGCCAATCCAGCCGCAGCGGCAGCATTGCTGCAGGACAGTTTCAAACTGACGCCTGAAGTGGCAAAGACGGCAGTGGACAACATGGTCAAGTCGCACATGTGGAGCACCGGCGAGTTCGACCGTACAGAACTCGATCGCATGACAGACGGTCTCAAGCTGATCGGCGAACTCAACGGTAACGTGGATTGGCCCAAGCTTGTTGATACCAGTTTCCTTCCCGCAGACTTGAAGGCCAAAGGAAAGCTATGACCGCAGCGAACACATCCTTGAACCGGCCCGCGCCACTCAGGGTCCCGGACACGTTGCCATCGCAGACGCCTGGGGAGGCGCACGCGACGCTCACCGGCGTTATGCGGCATTTCACGAAGAATGGCTCAAAGGAACTTTTTCATGCACTGGGCCCGATCGACCTGACGCTGACGAAGGGTGAATTCTTTTCGGTGGTCGGGCCCTCGGGCTGTGGCAAGTCCACCTTGCTCGAAGCACTCGCGGGCCTGTCCGAACCAAGCAGCGGAACCGTCATGTTCGAGGGACGCCCGGTCAAGGGCGTGCCGGATGGCGTGGGCGTCGTCTTTCAGGAAGACGCGTCGTTCCCCTGGCTGAATGTGCGTGACAACATTTCGTTCGGGTTACGCATGGCGGGCATGGACGGCGCCGAGATCAAGCGCAGAACCGACTACGCGTTGGGCTTCATGGGCCTGAAGGATTTCGCGGGCGCTTATCCGGCGCAATTGTCGGGGGGCATGCGCCAACGCGTGTGCATCGCTCGTACGCTTGTAACGCAACCGAGGCTGATCCTGCTCGATGAACCCTTTGGCGCGCTCGACCAGCAAACGCGGTTGCTCATGGGAGACGAATTGCTGCGGCTGTGGCGCGAGACTTCTGCCACCGTGCTGCTGATTACGCACGCGCTCGACGAAGCCGCGATGCTGTCCGATCGTGTCGGCGTGATGTCGGCACGCCCCGGTTTGTTTATCGACATTGTGGAAACGGGTTGGAACCGGTCGCGCGACAGCCGCATTGTCTCAACGCCGCGTTTTGGCGAAGTCAACGCACGGCTGTGGGAAAAACTGCGCGTTGAATCGATGAAGGTGATGGGCGCGGGCTCAGCGCACTAACCAACCGGAGTTCAACGTGAAGACCGAGAACATTTTGCGGGCGGCGGTGGTCATCAGCTTCATCGCGCTGATCGAAGTGCTATGCCGCCTGGGCGTCATCCCGGCCAGCGTGCTGCTCGCCCCTTCGACAATGGTGACACACGGTGTGGAGTTGCTGCGCGCAGGCAAGTTCAATCACGACATCGGGATCAGCCTCCTGGAGATCGTGACGGCATCAATCGTCTCGGTACTGCTGGGCTTTGTTGCCGGTTTGAGTATTCATGCGTTGCCGCGGATGCGTCGGGCGCTTGAGCCTTTGTTGTCCAGCTACTACGCGGTGCCTACGTTCATATTTTATCCGGTGTTCATTGTGGTGTTGGGCGTGGGCCCGCTGCCGATCATCGCAATCGCGGTATTGCTCGCCGTGGTGACCATGATTACCGCGACCCTCGACGGCCTCGACCGCATTCCCCGTGCGCTTCACAAAAGCGGGCTGGTCATGCGGCTGCCGGCATGGCGCTCGGCTTTTTTCATCAAACTGCCCGCAGCGCTCCCGTATCTTTTCACGGGGGTAAAACTGGCGGTGGCGTATTCGTTCATCGGCGTGATTGCGTCTGAATTCATCTTGTCCGGATCGGGCGTTGGCTATGCGATCGGCTACGCCTATAACAACTTCCAGAACGACGACATGTACTCGTTGATGTTGCTGATCCTGATTACCGTGACCCTGGTGAACATGCTGCTGAATCGCATCGATCACCGGTTCCAGTCCCGCCGTCAGCGCTAATGAAACCTCAAGCCTCATGCCATTCGCCGGAGCGCCCATGAAACAAACCTTCGACCCGTTGATTGTTGCAGTGGTCATTGTTGCTTGCTGGCAGGTGCTGCATCTGACGGTTGGGGACGGTTCCCTGTCCTCGCCCTGGTCGACGCTGACAGAACTCGTGCATATGCTTGGCACTCATGCCTTCTGGTCCAATGCAAGCGAGACCGCAAAGGCGCTTGGGCTGGCGCTCATTATTGCGCTCGCGGGGGGCATTCTGCTGGGCGTGCTGCTCGGCGTGAACCGGATGTCGGGTGTTGTCGCCGAGCCGATTTTGCTGAACCTTTATTCGCTGCCGAAGGTGACGCTTTACCCGCTGGTGCTGCTCGTGTTTGGCCTTGGACTGTCGGCCAAGGTCGCGTTCGGCGTCATGCACGGATTGATCCCCATTTTGATGTTCACCATGAATGCGATTCGCCAGATGCGGCCAGTGTATCTGCGTGCGTCGCGGACAATGCGCCTGCCGCTGCATCGAACGATCCTCCATGTGGTGCTGCCCGCTGTGTTTCCCGAGATTGTCTCGGGATTGCGCCTGGGGTTCTCCTTGACGCTGCTGGGTGTGCTGATTGGTGAAATGTTCGCGTCGCAGCGCGGGCTTGGCTACATGCTCACCAGCGCGATGAACCTTGGCGATATTCGCACCATCATGGCCGTCGCGTTGTTCCTGACCTTGTTTGCGCTGCTGTGCAACGGCCTGCTGTTGATGGCGAACCGCCGTCTGCAACATGGTTAACTGTCATGGTTCATCGTCATCATTGAGGCTGACCATTATGTACAAGGCCTTCCCGGCGGGACCCACGCTTTACGTTTTCCACTCGACTGTTTCTGCCGCATCTAGAACAGGTGATCGGGCACGAAGCAGCGAGTGCTACTCTGGATAAGTGACGATGCAAACTATCATTGTGTCGAGTTGGCAAGAGTTCATGGATCTCACCATTGAACTCGATGGTTGGGCGTTTCGGGGTCAGCAAGACGCCCGATGGCAATTGCAAAGCTCGTTATCGCGCTACCTGTCCGCGTTCGTTCCAGACCGCTCGGCGTGGCGCATTCAGGAGCAGCGCGCCATTCGCATCTTCAGGCGTAAGGCTCATAACTATCTTTCCGATGTTCGCGCGCTGTCCGACGACCTGCGTTGCCTCGGCTTGATGCAGCATCACGGCGCACCAACCAGGCTGCTTGATTTCACCAAGTCGCCCTTTGTCGCCGCGTTCTTTGCGCTTGAGCGCGCAGTGTCCAACGCCGCTGTTTTTGCAGTCAATACGCCGGCGCTCTGGACGGATCGCGCCGTTCCCATTTCCGCGCCGCATCTGGTGCGCGAGATGATCGATCCGCGTCTGGCCGGGAACTTCGAAAAATTTTATCTCAGCGACGAAAACCCGGTGATGTGGTTCGGGGAGCCCGCCGAAATGGATCAGCGGTTGATTGCGCAAGCCGGCACCTTTGTGTTGCCCGGACTGTTGCGTCAGTCGCTGGACATGATCCTCGATCAATATACGTGCAGCGACGAGCTGCTGCGCAAGATCGTATTGCCGCCTGATCTGCGGGACGAAGCCATGCGTTCGCTGTACAGGATGAACATCACGAACGCATCGCTGTTCCCGGACCTTGAAGGACTCGCGCGTTCAATTGCGCTTGAGCTGGAGATCGTATGGCCTGCACAGGTCATGAAAGCGCAGGTTTGATTCCGGCTTGATCAAGGGTAGGGAAGGTGCAGTATCTCCCTACGAGATTGTTGCGAAATGGCTTGATTGGTTTTCGCTCACGCCAGTGGATGGGAGTGCACGGCCCCCCAGGCGATGAGCGTCAAAAGTTGATTGTCGAAGGCGCGATAGGTCCCGCGGAATTGCCTGCCTGCCAATAAGTGCGGAGCCAAACTCCGTGTGAGTTGCAGCGTAAAAACTTCGTCGTCGAAGCTGGTTAAACGAGCGGCGTCAAAGTCGAACCAGTCTCCAACCTGATAAAACAGCGCCTTGAACAGGCTTTCTTTCGCTGAAAGTAGTAGTGTGCCCCCTTCATTGAAACTCATCGTCGTACTGGAAAGCAGCAGGTCAGCTTCTGCTCCATCCATAACGGAATGCCTGATTTCAAGTAACAGCTTAAGATCAAGTACCGGTTCAATATCCAGTCCAACGCCATTTGGCAGGTCGGGGCTGGAAGGCAAAACCACGGCCATTGCTACGTTATGCGAATGAGTTATTGATCCCGTCCATCCTGGGGGCCACAACGGCTCCCGCTTTTCGCCTGTACCCGGAATGCAACCCGGCAAGCCACGTGCGGCAAGAGCCTCGCGCGCGGCGATACGGCCGCCAAGAAACTCCGCCTGACGCTTGTGCGCAGCGTGGCGAACCGCATTTGTGATTGGAACTTTGTGGCGAAAATAGTCATCTATCACGAAACTTTGCACGTCAAAAATGACGCGGTGAATCGTGAGAGCCGGTCGAAACCCAGGCGCGCTTATTTCAAAAGAAGAGACATCGATTACCACAAGAGCAGACACCTATAACCGATAAGCCGCAACACCCCGACCTGACTCGAAGAGCCAGCGATCAATGAATCTCTGACCCTCCGGAATCATCGGCTATAGAACCGCTGAAGTTGGGACAGCGTCCTCAATAAACCCCTCGGCGCGCAGGTACGCGAGATACAGCGGGATCAACCGCTCGTAGTCGTCCGTCAGGGGAACATCTTGCTTTGTCAATTCAGCTACGGTGCCGATCTGCTCGATTGGCAGCGGCTTTCCGGACAGGTCCCCGGTATAGAAGTCGCGAATGAGTGCGAGTCCATTCGATGGGGAGAGACCGGTCAGGCGCTTCTGCCATTCGAGCGGGGTTTCTGGCAGCGCCGTCAAGCCGGCTTTGGCGAGCTCGTTGAACCAGCGCCGCTGGCTCAGCGTCACCGGATTGCTCAGGTTCGCCACGCGCAAACCATCACGGTGACCCAGCGCCAGCGCGACAACCGCGCGAGCAAGCTGATCGACCGGCATCATCTCGACTTCCTGGTCGGTATCCGGAAATGCCCCCAGTTCAATGCAGCCCTTGTTGTAAAGCCAGAAGTGGTTATGGGCATAGTTGCTATAGCCGCTTCGACTGTCGCCGGTAATGTTGCCGGGACGCGCGACGGTGACCGGGAGGCCGTAACGCCGTGCGCATTCGGCGACGCGCTGTTCGCCGAGCCACTTCGTCAGCAGATAACCGTTGTCCATTTGCGGGCGGCCGCTGTCCACTCGCTCCTCGATTCGCGTCACGTCCGCTTGCATGGCGGGTACCGACATCCTCGAAATGAAACATAGCGGTTTCTGCCGCTGCGTCAGTGCGAGGCGCAACAAGCTCTCGGTGCCGCCGACATTCGCGCGTTTCATTTCCGCATAGCTGTGCAGGTGATGAACGAACGCGCCGCAATGCAGGATGGCGTCGACTTCGCGAGCGAGCCGATGCCATTGCACGGGATCAAGGCCGAGATCCGGCGAGGCGAGATCGGCGGGAATCACTTCAACCCGCGAAAAGTCGATCACGAGGCCCGCTTCCCGCGCCTTTTGCCGCAGGGCCTCCACGCCTGTGGTGGCGCTATCGCAGCGTTGCAGGCAGATCGCCTTGCCGACATGCTTCATCAGATCATGGAGCAGATAAATGCCGAGGAACCCGGTGGCGCCGGTCAGCAGCATCGAACGGACGGGCACTGCCCGATCCTTCGCGGAGAGGGGCGGCGCCGGATCGTTGATGAGTGGCGGCATCCTGGCATCGGCCACCGCGAGTTCGATCATGTCTTCCTGCCGACCGGCCGCGAGCGTGGCTATCGTCGACGATCGATAGAACGCCGACATCGCGAAGTCGATACCTAGCGTCTCACGCGCTTCTGCCTGCATCCGGACAGCGAGAATCGAATTGCCTCCCAGGCGGAAGAAATTATCGTCCCGGCCGATGTCGTTCAATTGCAGCAGTCTCTCCCAGATGTCGGCAATCTGCCGTTCGACGCCATCACGCGGCGGCGAGCCGCTCGCGCGCGGCTGCATCGCAGGAAGCGCCTTCCGGTCGACCTTGCCGCTGGAAGAGGCCGGAATCGCGTCAAGCCGCATGAACCACGCCGGCACCATGTAGTCCGGCAACGCGTGTGCCACGTGTTGGCGCAAGACGTCTTCGTCGAGAGCCGCATCGGTCTCAGCGACGTAGTAGGCCGCAAGGTAACGCTGCTCGCCTTCACCCCATACCGCGCAGGCCGCCTGCGCCACGCCGCTTGCCGCCGCAATGCAGCTCTCGATCTCCCCGAGTTCGATGCGAAACCCGCGCAGCTTGATTTGCGCGTCATTGCGGCCGAAGTATTCGATCGTGCCGTCGGGCAGGAAACGGCCGAGATCGCCGGTCCTGTACATCAGGGCATACGGTGTCCGGCTGAGCGGGTCGACAACAAAGCGTTCCATTGTCATCGCCGGCTGCTTGACGTAGCCGCGCGCGAGATTGTCTCCGCCAATATAGATTTCACCGACTGTTCCTGGTGGCGTCAGTTGCCGTCGCGCGTTCAGTATGTAGAGGCGATATCCCGGCAGAGGTTTGCCTATGATCCGGCTGGGACCGTCCGGCATCACCTGGCCGCACGATGCCATGACAGTGATTTCGGTCGGCCCATAGAGACTGAACAAGCGAGTGTGCGATGCCCACCACCTGGCGGTCGGTTCGTCGATCGTATCTCCGCCGAATCCGAGCAGCCGCAAATCGGGCAGCGCTTCGCGAGGCAGGCTTTGCACGACCACCGGCGCGAGCGACGCATGCGTAACACGGGCATCCTTCAGCAAGCGGTGCAGTTTTACAGGATCGCGACGCGCCTCGTCCGGCACCACGACCAGTGTGCCACCGTGCAGCAGCGCGAGAAAGATATCGAGCACGCTCGCGTCGAAGTTGGTCGAAGCAGCCAGTGTGCTGACACACCCCGGCGTGTAGTCCAGCGCGAGGCGCGCGCCTTCCACCATCCTGACCACGCTGTGGTGTTCGACCAGAACCCCTTTAGGCTTGCCGGTCGAACCGGAGGTATGGATCACGTAGGCGAGGGCGCTCGGCGCGACGAGCGCGAGTGCCTGCTCATGGGCCTGCTCATGTGCCCGCTTCTCCAGATCCGCCGGATCGATCTGGTGCAATCTAGCGAGTCCGGCGGCATCGAGTGCGAGCCCGCTTGGCGCATCCGCCAGGACGGTTTCAATCGAGCAGTTCTCGACGAAATAGCGCAGCCGTTCTGGCGGGTAGTCTGGGTCGAGCGGCACATACGCGCAGCCGGCTTTCAGCACGCCGAGCACCGTAGCCACCAGCAGTGTGCCCTTGCGCATACTCAGGCCAACACAGGTGCCCGGCACCATGATCGCAGCCAGGCCGTGGGCAATACGGTCGCTCAGGAGATCGAGTTCCCGGTAGGTGAGCGTCTGGTCGCCGAAGCGGACCGCGTCCTGCATCGGGAACGACGCAACGGTTCCCGCAAAGCGCGCGGGAATGGACATGGGTGCATCCGGCAGCGGATCGCCGCATGCGAACGTCAGGCATTGCGCGCGTTGATGTTCGCTCAAGTAGCCCAATTCACCAACTTGCGCGCCGGGGTTCTGACCCGCTGTCTCGATGAGCGTATGGAACACCTCGGCCATCCGCGCCATCGAGCTTGCGTGCAGCAGAGAGCCATCGTATTCGAACCGGCCATCCAGGCCGCCGTCGCGGCGCACATAGAAAATCGCCGAGAGATCCGCTTTCGACGTCAGCGACGGCAACTCCTCGGCCTGGTACAAGGCATCGCCAATCCGGCCTTCCAGATCGATGCCGCTTTGCAGACTGAAGATTGTATTGAGCGAGCCGAGTTGCACGTTGTCCGTGTCATAAGGCGTGGCCATCAGATGATCCTGATCATCGAGCATCTGGCGCTGGACCGCCCGGGCAAGCTCGGAGAACGTCTGGCGCGGCTCGATGCCTTGCACGAGCACGGCCATCGACACGAACATTCCATAGATATCCTCGCTGCCGGCCACGTTGCGGCCGGCGTTCGGATACGCGCAGGCGAGTTGCGCTTGCCCGCTGACGCGCCAGATCCAGACGAGGTACAGGGCAAACAATACCGGTGGCAACGTCATGCCATGCAGCTCCGCGATCCGCTTCAGCCGCTCCACCTGCGCCGGCCTGAGGGACACAGCCAATGACCGGTTCGCGTTGTCCGTGCGCAGCAGCGAATCGAAGGGCAATTCCGTGCGTAGCGTGACCGGTGCCAGCTTGCGGGTCCAGTAGTCGCGAGCCTCTGCAAATAACGGCGACGCCCTGAGCTGTGGTTCCCAGTTGCAGTAGTCGAACCACGACAACGGACGCGGTGCAATCGTCTTGCCTTCGTAGCGCCGTGCAAGTTCATCCAGCATCAGCTTCAGCGACCAGCCATCAAAAATCGCGTGGTGGATGCAAAACAGCAGCGTGGTGGAGCCGTCTTGAGGGCACAGCAGCAACTCGGCGCGCCATAGGGGTGAATCGCCGAGCGGCAGGCGGCTCCCTCGTAAAACGTCGGCCCGTGCGGCAATGGTCTGTGCGTCACCGCTTTCGACGCGGATCATCGGCGCGCCTGCCGAACCGGCCTGGAGCAGGAGTTCCGTGTCGCGCTCAACCAGATACGCATGGAACAAAGGATCATGACCGAGCACGCCGGTCAGCGCCTGATGCAAGCGCAGCGGATGCGTTTCGCGGGTGAACTTGACCCGGACGACGATGTGGTACGTGTTGTCGTCTGGCTTGGCGACCGAGCGGTTGTGCATCATTCGTACAAGGCGGCTTGCGACCGTCACGGGTGCGGGCGTCGAAGCCGCGCCGCCCGGTGCTGCAACCAGCGGCGGCAACGCGGTATCGAGCGGAGCGCTGCTGCGCGCGTCCGTGCAGAACGCGCTGAATACGGGATGCTCGAACAGAGCCTTTAGCTTGACGGAAGTGTTCAGCGTGGAACCCACGCGGTTGCACACGAGCGTCGCAAGCAGCGAATGGCCGCCGAGTTGGAAAAAGTGACTGCCTGCACCGATGCTGTCGACCGGAACGCTTAGCGTGTCGGCCCAGATTGCACGCACGGCCTGTTCGAAGGCATCAAGTTCACGCTCGCTGTCTTCGTGGGCCACCGCTTGCGGCTCCGGCAACCTCGAGCGGTCGATCTTGCCGTTAAGATTTAACGGCAGTGCCGCGACCGGAATCAGGAACGACGGCACCATGTAATGCACGAGACAGTCTGCCAGCCGCCGGCGCAACACCGCGGGGTCCAGACCGTCGCTGACATACCATGCGACGAGCGCCAGGCCACTCTGCCGGTTGCACGTGCCGACATACACACCGTTCACTTCCGGCTGTGCGGCGACCATGCTTTCGATTTCGCCCATTTCAATCCGGTAGCCGCGAATCTTGACCTGGAAGTCACGGCGGCCCAAGTACTCGATCTCCCCATTCGGCAGGAAGCGTCCGAGGTCGCCGGAACTGTACAGGCGGCCGGCGCTGAACGGGTTGGGCCCGAATTTCTGTTCGGTCAGATCGGGCCGGTGCAGGTAGCCGCGCGCCACGGACTGCCCACCGATGCAGATCTCGCCAACGCCGCCAAGCGGGACCGCCTGTCCCCGATCGTCCAGCAAATGGATCTGATAGCCGGGCAAGGGACGGCCCAGCTGGTTTGCCAGCTTGTACCAGCCGAAGGTGTTCTCGGTTGCCATCACCGTGGTCTCGGTCGGACCGTAGATGTTCGACAACCGTAGCAGTTTTGACCAGAAGCGGATCGTGTCGTTGTCGCTGGCTTCACCGCCGCATAGCACGGTCGTCAGATCCGGTAGCGGCCGGCGCGGCAGCAGCTTGAGGATCGCCGGCGGCAGGAATGCGTGGCTTATCCGATGCGTCTCCAGGAACGCAAATAGCGCCTCGGCATCCGGGCGGACCGCCTCCGGGGCAATGATCAAATGGCCGCCATGCGTGAGAGGATTGAATATTTCCAACACGCTGGCGTCGAAGTTGACCGATGCGAATTGCAGCCAACGCGTGCCGGCGGAGCGCTCATAAATGCCATCCAGCGACGCGATGAAATGGGCGAGCATTCCCCGCTCGATCACGACGCCTTTCGGCTTGCCCGTGGTACCCGAGGTATAGATCACATAGGCGGTGCGCGACGGCGCGCAAGGGCGCTGCATGAGCGGCGCGCTTTGGGGTGCATCGGTCAGCATGTCGCTGAGCAGGTAGACCGGACACTCGACGGCAGCCTTCACGCGGTAGTACGTCGCCGCATCGACGATCACTCCGGCCAGTTGCGCGTCGCCCGCTATGTAACGCAACCTTTCGTCCGGCATCTGCGGGTCAAGTGGCAAATAGCCGGCGCCGGCAGCAAGCACGCCGAAAATTGCAGGCACGATCGAGGCGCCGCGCGACATGCAGATGCCTATCAGCTTGTCACGCGGTGTTTCCTCCAGCGTGTCCGGCGCCGCCATGGCCAAAGCCGCTGCCACGTGCTGCGCAGCGGCCGACAACTCTTCGTAACTGTAGGTGGCGTCAGGACCACTAACGGCCGGATGGTGACCATGCTGGCGGACGGCCGCGGCAAACAGGTCGAGCACATCGGTGGCAGGCACGGCAACCGGGCCGCCATCCGACCATGCAAGCCGGCGTTCATGCAGCGCCGGTGTGTACAGGTCGATGGCGTCGATCTGCTGATCGAGCGACGCTCCAATGCGCGTGAGCAACGCCATGCAGTGTTCGAACGCAACGCGCACACCATCCAGTTCCTGCGGATTGCGCAGTTGAACGTGAAGGGCGACCTGCTCGCGCATGTCAAGGTATATGGCCACATCCTGATGAGTCGCCCCGCGAGAAAACGGCGCGAGCAGCGTCGCCTTGAGTGTGCCGAGCCGAAGTGCATCGTAGGGCAGCGTATCAGCCTCGCACAGCACGTTGCTGGAGGTGACGAAGCCCGGTATGCGGTGTTCCATTTCGTCCAGCACCTCGAATGCCGGAACGTCCCCATGAAAGTAGTTCATCTCGAGTCGCGCGGCTGCGTGGCGGAAAAACTCCAGCAGTGTCATCGAGTCGTCGAACTCGGTCCTGAGAATGCGCCGCCGCTCATCAAAGCCGATGCCGGCGCTGGTCTGCCCACAGCCGCGCTGATGATAGGCAGTGAGGACTGTGGAGTTGGACGTAAGACGATGCAGCAAGACGTGGACGCACAACAGGAGCAGCACGTCCGGCGCCATGCCGAGCGTATTGGCAAGGGCATAAAAATCCCGGCTTGCCGCTACGTCGAGGCAAGTCATGAAGCAGTTTTCGGCCGATCCGTTTTCGTTGCGCGGCGCATGCCATTCGAATGACGCTTCACCTACCTGTCCTATCCAGAACTCGAGATTGGTTGCCAGCCGTTCACTCGTCAGCAACGACTTTTCTGCGTCGAGCAGACCCTGCTGGTCGAGCCCGAGTGCGGGCGCGAGTGCTTCGCCGCCATAGGCATCCGAGAGCGCATCAAACAGCGACTTCAACGAGAACCGGTCGAGCAGCGCGGGGTGACAGGCGAACACGAGGAAACTCTGTTCGCCCGCGAGCAGCAATGTGAACGACCAGGGCAACCCCGTGTCCATGCGGAACTTGCGTGCACACAAACCCTCGATCAACGAAAGCTCGGTCGATTGGGAGCGTTCGCCTATATCGATGATCTTTAGCTCGAAGCGAGCATCCCGCTGGACGATGAAGCATGTGCCATCCTCCGAGTCAATGGTCCGGTAGGCAAGCGGCTCGCAGTGTTTTGTCAGCTGGGTAATGGCGTCGGCAAGGCGAACCGCGTCTGGGTGAGCGTCGAGCCGGTAGACCGCACACACGTTGGAAGCGGTGTCGCTGCGGGCAAGCGTTCGTTCTTGGGACTGGGTCAATGCAAAAGACTGGAATGCCAATTGAGTACCTCGTTCTGTTTGCAACATCCGGGAATAAACAATGTGCTGTAGCAGAACCGTTCACCGCGCTTGTGCACATCGATTCAATCAATGGAGGTGAACGCTAGTCACGCGAGACATCCTGATCAATCGGACCTTTCCTAAACGCTTATCCCTTACAGGACGTAATCAGATTTATTAGAGGCATTGCGGAAGCAGAATTTTTCGCGGGTTTGATGCTTTAAGGCAAGGAGATTCCGGCATCGTGCGACTGCACACTGTCAGTAATCCTTCTTAAATTACTCGTGGGATCGCGGGAAATGCCGGGGTGGCACCTTCGTCGCAACGCGCGCGCTCTGACGTTCTGCCCGATAGATAAAACCCGAACAATATCTATCGAAAGTATTTCGTAATAGTGCATCCTTGCAATGTATTGTGAACGACTGCGGGAACGCCATTGACCGCCCGCGTCGTAGCTCTCGCAGCTCAAAAGTTTGAGCCGAGCTCATTATATTTTTCGATAGATATTATGATTTGTTTGATAATTCGCTAATACCATTTATGATCCGGTCAACCTGTATCTCGCGCCGGCTGTGCGCTGAAAAGTGCCTTGGAGTAGAAGCAGCCGGCAAGTGAGGCACGTCGGCATGGTGAGTACCGCGCGCACGGCGGTCGCCTGAGGGCGACGTTTAATATCTTCGTTTTCACACGTTTCACACGATGTTGCGTAAGCATGCTGCAGTTGTGGTTTGAACCCAAACAATGCGTAGCGTGGAGACGAGAACACATGCCCCAAGCTTGGCGCCCGAAGCAAAACAAGAATTCCCCGCTGATCATCGGCCCAATGGCACAACTAATCGAGCTTCGCCAATCCAGCGACCTGAAAATATGTTTGGGGCGACGTGCGCCTCAATCGATCATTAAGTGTTTATCAGCTTATTCATCAGACAATATAACCAACAATCTTCAAGTGCTGCGCGACAGCAATTTAATGGATTCCAGCGACCGTCTTCACGCAAAGACTGGTCTTTTGCGGAAATCCCGCTGCATCTAAAAATGCTGGACTCTCGCCGCACAGGCGGGGGCCTTCATCTTTCCGCACCGAAATGAACAATGATAAAACTCGATAAAGTTTCGATGTTTCTTGTGATCACCAGCGTATTTCTAAGCGCATGCGGAGGCGGCGGAGGGGGCAGCGACGCCACCAGTGCTTCGGGTCAAGCCAATGGCGTTTCCGGCTCGGCAAGTAGTCCGTCTTCCGCCAGCTCGCCGGCCAGCAGCGCGTCGGGTTCCAGCAGCGCAAGCAGCCCTGCAGCGGCTTCAAGTTCCTCAGGCGGTGCAACGGGGTCATCCAGTCCCGCATCGGCGGCTAGCAGCCCGGCGGCATCAACGCCCGCTCAAACCTCGTCAGCCGGTTCGAGCACGTCGACGCCAGGCGCCATTGTCATGCCTCTGGAAGTGATGAGTGCCAGCAGCGGCAAGATCATCAGTGCAACGCTTAGTGTTCCAAACGGCGCGTCGGCTAAGGTCCTGACCATGCAGGTCAACAATCTGTCGTACGACGCTAAAGGCTCCATTCAGATAAATGGCGGAAACTGGATTGATCTGACCAATGCGAACGTCACGGTGCTTGGCAATGCAAAATTGTACGGCGGCATAGGAGGGGGCTACGACACAATCAGCTTGAATGTGCCTGTCTCCGGTGCGGTCAATGGCAGCAACGTGGTTAACTTCCGGTTCAACACAACGGACGGCGTCAGTTCCGGATACAGGGTTTTGTCGTTCAACCTGCAGGATGGCTCCGGGCAAAATTTAATCCCGGTGAGTGCTTTCACTCAAGACGATCCTACCCAATGGACCACGCCGCTTCCTGGAGCCAGTGATATCAGTGCAGGCCAGACATTGTGGCAAAGCGCTACGTTGATAGATTCGCCAATCAACGCGGGTCAGCAACTTAAGGCTCACTGCATGGACTGTCATTCCGCCAGCGGCAGTGACCTGTTCAAATTCAATTTTTCGAATAATTCGATTGTTGTGCGAAGCGAATATCACGGGTTGACTCAAAACCAGGGCCTGCAAATTGCCAGCTATATCCGGAGCCTGGCGAACCGGTACCCCGCGCCGGGTCCGAAGTGCAGGCCGTGGAACCCGCCTTACCAGCCGGGCCCGGGGTTGGACAGCGCTCCCGTGAGCGACTGGGCATGCGGCGCCGGCATTGACGCGGTATCCGAGAATGACCAGGACACGCTTGCCGCGATCTTTCCGAGCGGGATAAATAAAACCGCCATAGCGACCAAAGGGCAGATCAACATTCGCGAAATACCCATCGGTTTTCAGTTGCCAGACTGGAATCACTGGGTTCCGCACATTCATCCCAAGGACGCGTGGGGCGACTACTTCACCAACAGCAACTTGAACAAGTTGTATGCGGGTGAGGGTACGGGGAACGGAACATACAATATGAAAACCCAGCTTGCGACGGGCGGGACACCCTACGCGCAAGGCAAGACGGGCGATATTTTCAACGATCTCTATTACTGGGGAGTCGCACTCGGTGAAAACTTCGCTCCACCCAATGCAGGGGTGTCAGGAAGCTATACCATTCCTCAACAAGAAAATCTCTATGGGACGGTGCAGTGGCAGCTTGTGAAGTCCTGGGAACTGGCCCAGGACTACTCGCTGGAAGTCAATTGCCCGGTCGCATGGGTCAATGAAGAGCATGCTCCCAAGGCTGAAGCACGAGGCTGGTGCGGATATTGGCGGTTCATATTCAATGCCTCCCCGCAAATACAGAATTTTCCGGTTGCTAACAGCATGTTCGGTAGTCCCGTTGCCCATTACGTGAAGGCAAATCAATGGTACTACCTGCAGATTTTGCTGAACCCTGGATCGGGAGCTCACAACGTTCATTTGCCGACCGACTGGCAATACGCGTATGGACTGCTTAACAACCTCTATCAGAGCAGCGGCAGACCCGAGCCGATCAGGAATTTCCTGTATGTCCTGAAGGGCGCCCAGGAAATGGATAACGGCGTAGGGGTCACCAACGTCGACCGTGGCTGGACCATTCGGGATTCCAGCCCCCTGGATGTGTGGAACGGCGGACAGACCGGCGTTTGGAAAGGCACCAGCCTCGCGACGGAGCAGGCGATTGTTGGTGCATTCCTGTCGAACTGGATGGATACGACTACAAGCTTCGACATCAACACGTGGCAGCGTGAGGGCCAGGCGAACGCTGTACCCGGCGAAACGACCTGCTACTGGAGCATGAGGAGCTTATGCGCGATCGGCTATGTCCACGGAACGCTGTCCGGCGGCACGGTCGAGAATTTCCCCACCTGGACGTGGAACCAGATTCCTCTGATGCAAGGCGAGGGAATCGACAAGGTGCAGGTGAACCGGCTGGCGACGTGGCTGAACACTGCCTATCCGAGCGGCAATTACCTGAGCCTGCTTCAGAACTGACCAGCGGCCGCACGTCACGTTTGAGGCTCGTGCGGCCAGACATGCGGGATGCTCGATCAGTTCGATCGAGCATCCCGCGGTATTGTCGTGCAGCGGCCATTGGCGAAAGGGCGCGTGTCCGGCAGTGCGCTTGACGAATTCGATCTGGGGGTTGCCCGGAATACGGTCAGGATGACGAACAGGCCTCCGGCTGCTTAGCCGGAGGCAATCGGCTATTCATGGAGCGCTATTTGGAAGGAGAGGATTGCGCTGTAATCTCCGCAGGGACGAATTCTTGTCTATACATTCCCCGGCTCTCCGATGGTCCCTTCACGCTCGTTTGAGGCGTCTGTTGTTCAACATAAGACCATAGCTGTTCCGCAGCTCGACCTCTCTGCTTGCCGGAACGGTACAGACGTATTTCCAGTTCGGTAGTCCACGCGTCAGAGCTTGCCCGGACAAGCGCGCCGTCGCTCAATTCCTTGGCAATGCAGCTCTCGGGCAGCCAGCCGATACCGTGACCAGCCACCACCATGCCTTTCAAGGCTTCAGACATATGGGTCTCGAAGCATCTGTACAGAGCGTACGGCTCGGTTGCATTCAGCAACAGCATTTCGACCACGTTCCCGAGGAACGCTCCTGACGAATATGCCAGCAGAGGCAGGGGTTTACTGCTTTTTCCAGGTAGCTCGAATAACGGTTTGCCATTGCTGTCCGCGGCAGAGACCGGCAGAACCCGCTCGACACCCAAGGTAAGGAACGGAAAGAGATTGGGGTCCAGTCCAATGGGAAGGTGCGGATGGTGATAGCCCATCAGCAGGTCGCTGTCACCGGCGAGGAGATGTTGCACGCCTTCGGGGACATTGACCGCCTGGACCCGGGCCATGATGTCGCCGAACTTGCCATTGAGCCGCTTGAGCCAGTCCGGGAAAAGCGTAAACACCAGCGTGTGAGCGACCGAAAAATGAATCACATGATCACTGTCGGCAAACTGTTCATAACCGCCCACCATATTACGGGCAGCATACATACTCTTCAAAATGTCTGTTGCCAGGCTGCGGAATATCCGGCCCGCGGGCGTGAGCGCGATCGGGTTGACGCTGCGGTCCACCAGTTTCGTGCCCATCCACGTCTCAAGGGCGACAATGCGCCGGCTAAATGCCGACTGCGTTAAATCCCGGTTGCGGGCTGACCGGGAAAAGCTTTTTGTCTCCGCCAGACTGAGGAAATCTTCCAGCCATTTTGCTTCCATAGTCATCGCTCTTTTAAGGACGTCGACCGCTGCCATGGGTCAATAAGTTTCTCTAGCGTGCCACAGGTCGACTAACTGCCAATATCTATTTTCGAATGGCGTTAGTCGAAAATTGCATAGGCATTGCACCCGCCAATTTGGCACCCTAATTTGGGGCTTCCCTGGCTAAGTCCACATGTCGCCCGGCATGTCGATCAGGGTCTACGTCACTTGATAGCGTTTGCAAGACTGAGCCGGGAGGCTTTGGACAGGCACGACCATACCGCCAAAGCTCAGCGCCAGCCTGTCAAATTTTGAAAACCGTTCTTGAGCAGGAGATGATTATGGCTACAGCACCCGATCAATCATCGGTTCAAACGCCTGGTGAGTTGGATAAGCAAAGCTGGCTGGAATCCCATGAAGCGGGATACCACAAGACTTTAGGTAATCGTCAGGTTCAGATGATTGCAATCGGCGGCGCCATTGGCACCGGACTATTTCTTGGCGCGGGCGCGCGTTTGCAAATAGCCGGTCCGGCCCTGGCGCTGGTCTACCTGGTGTGCGGTGCCTTCTCATTCCTGATCCTGCGTGCGCTGGGCGAACTGGTCATGCACCGGCCGAGCAGCGGCAGTTTTGTCTCGTATGCGCGTGAGTTCCTGGGGGAGAAGGCGTCGTTTGTCGCCGGCTGGATGTACTTCCTCAACTGGGCGATGACCGGCATTGTCGACATCACCGCGGTCGCGCTTTACATGCATTATTGGGCGGCATTCAGCGCCGTGCCCCAATGGTTGTTCGCATTACTTGCCTTATGTATTGTCGCCACGATGAACCTGATCGGCGTGAAATGGTTCGCCGAAATGGAGTTCTGGTTCGCCTTGATCAAGGTAGCGGCAATCTCGCTGTTCCTGCTGATCGGCGTCGCCATCCTGGGCACGGGTACACCCGTTGCCGGACACGCAACGGGCTCTCATCTGATCACGGAGAACGGCGGCCTGTTCCCGCATGGCCTGATGGCTGCGTTGGTCCTCGTTCAGGGTGTGGTGTTCGCATTTGCGGGGGTGGAACTGGTCGGCACGGCCGCGGGCGAATGCAAGGATGCCCGCAAGGTGCTGCCGCGTGCGATCAACAGCGTGATCTGGCGTATCGCGCTCTTTTACGTGGGATCCGTGGTCCTTCTCGTTTGCTTGCTGCCCTGGAGCGCCTACAAGGCGGGGCAGAGCCCGTTCGTCACGTTTTTTGGCGCGCTTGGTGTGCCTGGCGTCGGCTCGGTGATGAATATCGTGGTGCTCTCGGCTGCGCTGTCGAGCCTCAACTCGGGCCTGTATTCGACCGGACGCGTATTGCGCGCCCTGTCAATGGGCGGCTCCGCGCCTCACTTCCTCTCCCGCATGAGTTCGCAATCGGTTCCGTACGCCGGCATCCTGGTGACGGTGGCGATCTATATCCTGGGCGTGGTGCTCAACTATCTCGTTCCGTCGAGCGTGTTTGAGATCGTGCTCAATGTGGCGTCGCTTGGCATTCTCAGCACCTGGGGGTTCATCGTTGTCTGCCAGATGAAGTTGCGCCAGGCGGTGGCCCGCGGTGAAGCCGTGCCCGCTACCTTCAAGATGCCCGGCGCGCCGGTGACGTCCTGGCTGACACTGGCGTTTCTCCTGGGCGTACTGGTGCTGATGGCGTTCGACTACCCGAACGGAACGTGGACTGTTGCGTCGATTCCCGTGGTGGTCCTGCTGCTGGTAGCCGGGTGGTACGGCGTGCGCCGCCGCGCACTCACCATGATGAAACCGACGATTCCATCGGTCGCCCTGACCCAGAGCATTCTCGAGGACAACTAGAGCCAGGGGTGCCGGCATGGACGCGGTCGTGACACCCGCATGGGTCGCGCTCGCGTGCTTTCCGGCAGTCCACGCGAATTCTGCGGCCACGCGAGCCCCTTCCAATCCAACAAAAACCGCGGAGAAGTTACGTGAAGCCATTCGATGAGATGCTGACATCCGGTGACGGAGTCCGCCCGCCGTATAACCTGCTCAAGCAATGGCTGGATACGCAGAATCCCATGAATCTCGCGCAGAAGGCGCGCGACGCAGAAAGTGTTTTCCGCAAAACGGGCATTACGTTCGCCGTCTACGGAGAAGCAGAGGCAGCCGAACGCCTGATACCGTTCGATATCATCCCTCGCATCATTTCGGATACCGAATGGAATCGCCTGTCGCAGGGAATTGAGCAGCGTGTCATTGCGATCAATGCTTTTCTTCACGACATTTATCATCGGCAGGAGATCGTGAGGGCCGGGATCATCCCGAAGGAGCTGATTGCCCATAACGAAGCCTTCCTGCCGGAGATGATCGGCTTTCGACCGCCGGGGAATGTCTACACGCACGTCATTGGCGTGGATATTGTGCGCACGGCTGAAAACCAGTTCTATGTGCTGGAAGACAATGCCCGCACGCCATCGGGTGTCTCCTACATGCTGGAGAACCGCGAAACGATGATGCAGCTTTTCCCCGAGCTTTTTCAACGGGTCAAGGTGCGTCCGGTCGAAACCTATCCGCAACTACTGCGGCAATCGCTGGCGGCCGTGTGTCCGCCTGGCGGTAACGAAGCCAATCCGACCATCGCCGTGCTCACGCCCGGCATCCACAATTCCGCCTACTACGAACACTCGTTCCTCGCCGACCAGATGGGCGTTCATCTGGTCGAGGGCAGCGACCTTCAGGTGGTGGACGGCAGGGTCGTCATGCGCATGACGGAAGGCTTTCGCCCGATCGACGTGCTGTATCGCCGGCTGGATGACGCCTTCCTCGATCCACTGACCTTCCGGCCCGATTCGGTACTGGGCGTACCGGGCATCATGGACGTCTACCGCGCCGGGAATATCACCATTGCCAACGCGCCCGGCACCGGAATCGCGGACGACAAGGCGATCTATTCCTACATGCCGGAGATTGTCGAGTTCTATACGGGCCGCAAGTCGATCCTGGAGAACGTGCCGACCTGGCGCTGTGCCGAGCCGGACAGTCTTCGATACGTGCTGGACCATCTTGAAGAGCTTGTCGTGAAGGAGGTCCACGGTTCGGGCGGTTACGGCATGCTGGTCGGGCCGGCTGCGTCGAAGCAGGAGCGCGAAGAGTTCGCCGTCAAGCTCAAGACCCGGCCGGGCAACTACATCGCGCAACCTACGCTTGCGCTCTCCACCACGCCAATCCTGACCGAACAAGGCCTCGCGCCGCGCCACGTCGATCTTCGTCCGTTTGTGCTGGTGTCCGACCGTATCCGCATTACTCCCGGTGGATTGACACGGGTGGCATTGAAGGAAGGCTCGCTCGTGGTCAATTCGAGCCAGGGCGGGGGCACCAAGGATACCTGGGTGCTGGCTGAATGAATTGGCTGACTGAATTGGCTGACTGAATTGGCTGAATGAGCGGGCTGAATGAGCGGGCTGAATGAGCCGGCTTGCGCGGCGTTGCATGTCATTCGTGCCGGGACGCGAGCGGGCCTCGCAGAAGGTCCACGGCATTAAACACATATTGGAGTTGGACAGGACATGCTTCTTGGACGTACTGCAAGCGGTCTCTACTGGATGCACCGCTATATCGAGCGCGCTGAAAACATGGCGCGGATTGTCGACGCGGGCCTGCGCATGGCGCTGACCCGAACCTCCGATGCTCCCGCGGAATGGTCATCCGTTGTGGTGAGCGCGGGTACCGAGGACGGCTTTAGCAAGAAGCACGACGTCTATTCCGCCGGCACGGTCTCCGACTACCTGCTGCGCGACAGCGACAATCCGTCGAGCGTCCTGTCATGCATCGAGGCGGCGCGCTCGAACGCGCGCATGGTTCGCACGGCGCTGACCCGCGAGGCCTGGGAGAGTGTCAACGAAGCGTGGATGGTGATCAGGAGGGCACTGGCGAGCGCTGTGCCTGCCAGTGATCTACCGGTTGTGCTTGACCAGATCAAGCGCGAGACAGCGCTCATTTGCGGCACCTTCCACGGCACGATGCTCAGGAACGAAATCTTCGACTTCGCGCGCATTGGGACGTTCATTGAACGCGCCGACAACACGGCTCGAATTCTAGACGTCAAGTATCACCTGCTGTTGCCGTCGGTGTCATATGTGGGCACGACCCTCGACAATTATCAGTGGGAGTCGATCCTTCGTTCCGTGGCCGCGCACAGGTCGTACCGCTGTGTCTACGATGTCCAGTACAAGCCCGTGCATATAGCCGACTATCTGA
>Ga0073928_10004101_pt1 | contig 22057 bp, 23 predicted proteins | sample PaiPotPPA55metaG_FD_76969 | JGI IMG/M metagenome (GOLD analysis project Ga0073928, IMG submission 76969) | Iron sulfur acid spring bacterial and archeal communities from Banff, Canada, to study Microbial Dark Matter (Phase II) - Paint Pots PPA... ...
ATGACGTTGCGCTCGGCGTCGGAGACGGAGTTGGCGTAGGCGATGACGTTGCGCTCGGCGTCGGAGACGGAGTTGGCGTAGGCGATGACGTTGCGCTCGGCGTGGGGGTTGGAGATGGGGTTGGTGTTGCCGTTGGCGATGGAGATGGCGACGGAGAGCCGATGATGAGCGATAATACTGGATGCAACTCTTGCCCAGCCGGGGGATGGCCCGGGGTGTAGGGATCAAAAAAACCCACGCCTGTGACAGTGACGACAACGTTTGGGAACACCGGCATGGGCGGCGAGCCAAAATTGTAGGTGTTGGTGATGTAGTTGTATATCGGGCTGAATTGCGAGCCGGCAATTGTGCCAGGCGCACACGCAAGGTTGGGAACTTCAGCGATGAATTGATTCCCACTGCCATCTTGCAAGAAAAGATGGTAGTCTTGGTCCTTTGCGGGCGGGTAGATTTCCACTAGTAGGACATTTGTGAGCTGCCACGTGGTAAATTCAAACGGCGCGATACGCGTCGGATATTCATAAGGGAGCGGCCAAGGCGTTGGGTGCGGGACAGCGCGCAACGCCGCGATCGTGGTAGGAACAGGCGTGAAGTTGACTTGCGGTGCAGCTGAATCGGCGAGTGTTTTGATCGCCCACCGATAGTGAGGGTCGCAGACAATCGTTGCTTGGCTTATGTCATCAACTGGGCCGTGCGCCTCTTCCTCGTCAGGGGCTTCGACAGGTTCGAACGGCCAAACCCACGCGTGATGGTGATTGGTCTGCTTTGGAACGGTGATCATTTGGGTCCCGTTACTGCAAGCGTACGTCGCGATAAGGACGACTGCACAACCGAGAATGAGACACCTGCCCAAGAGGGACATGTGTTCGATCCTAGCCAGAACGCGCGTAATCATCCCTCAGTCTAAGCCATTTCGAAGGGGTCAGTTACACCGATTCAACTGTACCTAGGTTACCATGTCGAGCGCACGCAGACAATAGGTCCAATGGTTGGGTCTTTCCGCGCCTGATCTGTGGCACACATCTAGAGCCGTTATCCTGGTCGAGTCAGTGCTCTGCGAGCAAGTGGTCACGCAACGTCGCACTAAATCATACGCTGGCTGGGGTGCGTGAGACAGTAAATTCGGACAGGTGGAAATCGTGAGGGGGACCGCTTGGGTCGCATTCGTCATACCCCCGAGCAGATCGCCGCACCGTTGCAGTAAAAAACGTGTGCCTGAAGGGAACTGATCTTTGATCTGACGCTCGACAAGACGATGTTGGAGGACGTGCTCTCAAAAAAGTGGTGAGGCCAGCCCTTCGCAAGAAGGACGCCAACTATTCTCGTGAGCGCTATCGGGCCAACACGCGGCGAGCCGCGAACGCATGTCTTGCTCGAGCGAGAATATACTACGGCAAGAAAAGCGATCCGATCGTCGAGGGCTTGCGCATCCTGATCCGAGATGTTGAAAGCAAACGACCTCGCTACGGATGTCGGCGCACTTTGGTGCTTGTCCGGCGCGATGGCGATCTGGTTGGGGAGTATCGGTTGCGGCGCATTTATCGCGAAGAAGACGTGTCATTACAGGCGAAGACGCCAAGGCGCCGGTGTAGCGAGGTCGTGCGCCAGCCGCGCACGGACGCCACCACCCTCAACCAAATCTGGAGCATGGATTTTCGGCACGATCGGCTTACGGCGGCCGCAAGATTCGGCTGTTGACCGTAGTCGATACCTACTCGCGCGAATGCCTCGCGCTCGAGGTGAGCCATGCATTCAAGGCTGATGATGTCGTTGCGGTTGTGCCCGGCGCGGGGCCCCGAAAACGATTCGCCGCGACAGCGGAACAGAATCACGACGACGCAGTTCAATCAGCGGGCGTATTGGAACCGCGTTGAAATCGATTTCTCCAGGCCGGGCAAGCCATCCGACAACGCCTTCATCGAGTCAATTCAACGGTCAGTCCGCCAAGAGTTGCTAAACCAGCGGTGGTTTGACACCCTGAGCAAGCTCGACGAGAAGTTGCCGCTTGGGCCTCGCGACTACAATTGAAACAATCACAGGTCGAGCTGGTCTGAAAAACCACCCACGGTCAGATTAATCCACCTTCACAATTAATTGCTGTCTGAAATCTCGCCTCAGCTCATGACCAACCGTTTTAGACACTGGAAACTTTATAAAGCTGGTCAAGAATTTTTAGCTAATTGATGCAATAGGACTTCTCTCGGCTCGGGCTGAGCTCTTGGGCCCAAATATGTTTGCTCGAGTTTCAGAGCATTGTAGCTTACGTGATCTTCGGCTGTTCTAATCTAACGTGCAGAGTGCGGTTGCTCCTCTATCAGCGGGAACGACACTCGCGCCGAGCGAAATTGTAAGCTGCATTCTGGCAATCGAGACGTGATTTTGCAACTACGAATTTCTGTCGTCATCCCGACCTACCAGTGCTCACAATACATTAGGCAAGCTATTAACAGCGTGCTTGCTCAAACGTATCCAACGCGACTTCTCGAGATTATCGTCGTCGACGATGGCTCAACAGACAATACTGCGGAGCTACTTCGGCCTTATGGAGATCAAATCCGTTACGCTTACCAAACGAACCGGGGCGAGGCTGCCGCTCGAAACGTTGGTATTCGCTCGAGCCACGGGGAATTCGTGGCATTTCTCGATGCCGACGACTACTGGTTGCCCGATCGCCTTTCAGTTATGACGAAGATGCTAGGCGAGGATATCGACCGGATGGTGACGACCGATTTCCTACTCGACGTCGCGGGATCTGTTGCCGATACTCCCTACTATCAGCAAAATGGTCTCAGGTGGGTTTTCAACCTCGAACCCTCTGAGCAGATGAAGGTAGCGGTGGAGAAGTGTTTTCTCTTGACATCGCTGATGATGGTCCCCCGTGATGTCTTCCAGCGGCTTGGGATGTTTGATGAATCGTTGCGGTTCGGAGAAGATTGGGACATGTGGTTGCGCTGCTTGGCGGCAAATCAACGCACGGTCTTTGTGCCCGAACCATATGCGGTGTATCGAAGCTTGCGCCAAGGCTCGATAACCGCGACCATGGACGGCTATACCAAGGCTATAGATCGCGTGCGCGTCCTATCACGATACCGCCGCTTCGTTTCGAAGGAGCATTGGCAAAACGAGCTCGGGTTGCTTCACCATCTGGGCCTTAAAGAAACGTGGACGGCTCGAGAATACGGCGCTGCCATGCAGCATGCGTTTCCGCTGTTTCTGAATCCCACCTACTTAAGAACCTACCTTCAAAGACGGCGTGCAAGACCAGAGTCTGCGAAAAAGGCCGGCAGTGCCTGAGCCGCGATCGTATCCTAAGATCTCCGTAGTAATTCCAACTTATCAGTGTGAGGAATATGTAGGCCAGGCCCTGGAGAGCGTTCTCACACAGCGCTATCCCGAAGGACTTGTAGAGATCATTGTCGTCGACGATGGCTCGACAGACAATACAAGAGCCGTGCTGCAGCCTAATCTAGGTCGAATTCGGTATATCTACCAATCAAACCGGGGCGAGGCCGCAGCTCGGAACGCCGGAGTAAATGCCGCAAGCTGCAATTTTATCGCCTTTCTCGATGCGGACGACTATTGGTTGCCCGACCGATTAAGGCTAATGGCGGAAGCTCTGGATGGGAGGACGGATAGGCTTGTTGTCACTGATTACTTCACGAGCATTGCCGGACGAATAGGTGATATTCCAGAGTACCAGCGGCGCGGGTTGCGTCGTCTTTTCGAGCTTGAGCCAGCCGAACAACTCAAGGCCGCGGTGGAAGACAACTTTATCTCATGGCCCCTGTTACCGCGCGACGTGTTCGACGAACTCGGACTGTTTGATGAATCGTTGCACTACGGCACGGACTGGGATATGTGGTTACGCTGTCTGGCCGCTAACCGGCGCGTCGAATTGGTACCACAGGGGTGCGTTATTTATCGGCTCTACCGGCCTGGATCCTCGACTGCGCGAAACGATTATTCGAAGGCATCGGATCGCGTTCGAGTACTCGCGCGTTACCGCAAGCATGCATCGAAGCGACGGTGGATGAGAGCACTCGGGGCGATGCACCATGTTGGATTCCGGGAATCGCTGGCTGCTGGGGCGTATGGCGCTGCATTAGGCCACGTCGTTCCATTGTTCACAAACCCTGTGTATCTGCCAGAGTACCTCTTCCGAAAAGTCGTGAGGCCAAAGGAGCTCATCAAAAATCGATGATGGAAAACGACCTGTTGGCGTACTACCAGTTTTGGGTAAATGGGGAAAGCCTATCTCGCCGGTATTTGTTCGCAAAAAAACCTCCAACTTCGCCGCTGGCTGCTTATAGCGCAGCTCCAGTTGCTGAACATGGCACAACCCGTTTCACGATTGGTAAATATAGCAACAAAAGTGACGTCAAACTCTCCATTGAAGCATCGAAACTAGAATCAATTTATCAAATAATCCTCCATGGAAGCCAAGCCACCAATGATACCTGCGACTTTAGCGATGTTGACATAGTCGTTGTGATTGATGATACTCGCACATTTTCTGTGGCACAACACCACCGCGCGATTTATGAATTAAAGTCACTCCTGAGATCAATGTTCCTGTATGATTGTCTCATGCATCACGGATTTATGTTCATGTTGCGATCGGGATTCGCCTGTTATGAGGAATCGTTCTTGCCCGTGGAGACCCTTCGAAACGCGGTTGTCCTTCATGGTCCGCCATGTATAACCTTAAAGACATCATTACCGAGAGCGCTCGACCAGAAGCAGAGGCTAAAATCATCTGTAGCATCCCTGAGTCGCCACTTGGAAGGTGGAGACTTCGAGGGCAATGATTATGCTCTTAAGTCTTTTCTAGCCGGATTGCTGCTCATACCTTGTTTCCTTCTGCAGTCAATCAACATTTTTCCTTACAAGAGAGATTCATTTTCTGTAGGACCCCAAGAATTTCCCAGCCTGAAGTGGGGCGCGATACACCACGCTGAGGATCTACGCCTGCGTTGGAAAAGATCTCCTACCCGTATGATGCAGAATATGGTCGCAAAGATGATGCATCCGCACGCTATAATACGATTGTCACGTTTGTACCCCCCCCGCACAAATGTCGATACACTCTTAGGAAATCGTTCGGACGCATTTAAGAGAAGCTGTAAAGAGTTCTTGGATTGTCTAGCCGCCCTATAGTTCAACAGTTTACGGAGTTTCCAACACGGATCGACTTACGCTTGTATGCGGAAGCAGCGAGGCTGTACGCAACCAAAGTTTCAGGGCGGGCTATCGCCGTCTACCAAGTTGGAAGCACAAACTATCCGGGGTTGTCCGACATCGATCTTTTAGTCGTAGTACGCACTCCCAAACTTGATAACGAGCAGTTTTTTTCCGTTTACCGTAGGTTGCCGCAGCGCACACAGCTGCTGTTTCTCCATGAACCCTTTATTGTGCCATTGGACTGCGTGGACGTCCTGCGGTTTACAAGCCACACTAGGAAGCACTTGCTGTCCGGTCAGGATGTGGCCGCAGCGATCTTGCACGATAACTCGACCGCCAACGCATGGTGCCTATTGTTCGAAGGACTGTGGACCTATCAATCGTACTTCGCCCTGGTGTCAAGAACCGCTACGATTCGGGTTAGATTCATGACCGCAGTGGCCAGCGCCCTGCGTTTTACGTTAGCTCAATTTGACAGAATTCAGAGGACGGATTTCGCGGCTACATACGGTGCGCAGATTGATGTATTAAGGGAAGCACTTATGGCAAACCCCTTATCGCAGACGATCACCTTACAGATCTTTGACACTTTCTTTGACGCACTCCAGAGCTTGAAGCGGGCACTTCGTGAGCGGCTACCCTTGCTTGCCCATGAAGAGCCCCTGGAGTTTGGAAAGCGATTTCTCATGGGAGAGCGAAAATTCGACGAGGTCGATTCTTCATGGCTATATGAACGTGCCCAATCCATTGCTCGATACCACCTTGCCTTAACGCAACTAAAAATGTCCTATGGTTATCTCTTTTTTACGGCCGCATATGGTGACAGCATTAAGCGGTATCAACAGCATATTGTAAGCGCCAAGTGGTTGAATGCGTACTATCGAACGGATAGGGTTCTCGATGACGTACTTCTAAAGCTGCGCTCGTGACGAGACCGCGGATGACTGACACTGACGTGATGCCGACATGCAGTGTGCTGTCGTGAATCCTCTCAAACTCTTGCGGTATAAACTCGCAACCTCATTTGCCTTCGCCGCGCTTGGATTGATAGCGTTCGTGCGCCTTGCGATTGCCGTACCTTTTTCCAGCGAAACATTGTTGCCGTTCCTGGTGGTCACCATCTTTGTGATTGCCGGTTTGTGGCGGGGTTGGATTTATCTTCAGGCTCTTCGAGGGTCCGCAAAACCGTAACATGATAGACATGGATCCCATTGGCGCTTTCGTTGGAACCCTTATCATGGCGGCGATCGGCTCAACTATATACCACATGCTGCATGCGCCATCAAGCCGCACGGAAATGATTGCGGCGCACGCTGCAGAGCAAGCACAGGAAATCACGGGTGTCATTTTGGTCGTTTTCTCCCGACATATCCACTCGGAAGTGCTCATGGCACTTGCCTCAAGGATGGCCAAAGGCCGTCAAGCGCAACTAGTGGCAATCTACGTCGTTGAAGTCCCGTACACGTTGCCCATCGATGCCGAGCTCGCCCAAGAAGAGCGCGAGGCGCTCGAGGTGCTGACGGCGGCTGAGGAAATCGGCCGCAAGACCGGCGTGGAGATTGCGACTCGCACGATTCGGGATCGACAGACCGGCCCTGCCATCGTCCAAGCCGCCCGTGAGGAAAATGCCTCGTTAATCGTTATGGGAACGTACCGTGAGCACCGCTATGCGGGCGCTCCGATGGGTCAGGCCATCGAGTACGTACTTGGGCAAGCCGAGACCGACGTTATGATCGGCGTGTCGAGCACCAAGGAGGGCGAGAGCATGTTGAGTTTGGGAGCGGTACCCGCACGATCAAGTAACCACGCATGAGGTGTTTTCGGCTGTTCCTTACGTTGGCCATCGGAATGATACTGCTCGCCGCCGCCCCAGCCAGGCCCGATACGCCGTACAATGTTCTGGCTCGGCTTGCCGCAGCCTGGAACAGCCTCCACTCGTACACGTGCATCTGGACAGTGCACGAAGCGAAGGGCACAAAGGTCCAAGATCGTGTTTACCATATCTTCTTTCAAAAACCGCTCAAGACACGAGCCGAGGTAATAGCAGGTGACGGCAAGGGGAGCGTGGCGGTTTGGGAAGGTGGAGACCGGCTCCGGGGCCATCAGGGCAGCATCCTTTCACTCCTCAAACTAAACCTCAACATCAATAACCGACTCGCAGTCAGTTTGCGGGGTGCGACTATCGCGCAGGTCAATATGGGTTGGCTGCTTAGTCACCTGCTGTCAATTGGGGCAAAGAACTTTGCTTTTTCTCAAAACGGCACCAGCAGCATCCTCTCAGCGCACGTGCAATATCCGCCTCCGAATGACGACATTGTCGAAGAAGTATACGTTTTCGCCCCGAGCGGATTACCGATCGAAGGATCCCAATTTGGCGATAACCATGTGCTGCTCAAACACGTCGTCTACTCCGACTATCAACTCAATGTGACTTTGCCGACGACAACATGGCAAATCTAGTGCCGCGTCGCTTTTAGTGACATGAGAATCACCGACATCCTACGTGGCAGCAAGCCATGCTTCTCGTTTGAATTCTTTCCGCCCAAGAGCGATGAGGGCGTCGCCACGCTTATGAGCACCGCTGCCGCGTTGCAGCCGCTCAAGCCCGCCTTTGTTTCAGTTACTTACGGCGCGGGTGGCAGCACGCGCAGGAGAACGCTTGATGTCGTCAAGGCGATGAAACGGGATCTGGGGCTGGAAGCGATGGCTCATCTAACCTGCGTTGGGGCGACTATCGACGAGCTGCGCGCTGTGTTACACGACCTGGAAGAAGCGCAGATTGATAATGTCCTGGCGCTTCGAGGCGACCCACCACGTGGTGATATGCACTTCCTGCCGCCCACGGGCGGCCTGGCCCATGCATCAGAGCTCGCTTCGTTAGTTGGCTCGGAATTCAATTTCTGTGTGGGAGGGGCGTGCTACCCGGAGAAGCATATCGAAGCAGTGGATTTCGCGTCGGACCTAAAGTTTCTCGTCGACAAGGTTCACGCTGGCGCTGAGTTTCTTATTACGCAATTATTCTTCGATAATGAGCAGTATTATCTATTCGTTGATCGAGCCAGACGAATGGGCATCGACGTTCCCATTATCCCTGGAATCATGCCCATTACCAACGTTGAGCAAGTTGCCAGATTTACGACCTTATGTGGCGCCACGATCCCAGCCAAACTCATGAGCGAGCTGAACGCCCGCAGGGATCAACCCGAAGCGGTCCTGGACCTTGGAGTTGCCTATGCAACGCTTCAATGCGTCGACTTGCTGAGCGCGGGCGTACCCGCGATACACTTCTATACTCTCAACAAATCGCCGGCTGCACGCGCCGTTGTGTCCGCATTGCTTGCCGCGCGACCATGGGAGCGCAGCGCAGGACGGCGCTACCTAGAGAGTGTGGACGCCTTGGGGTGGACTATCACGTAGCTCGGCCGCCATTATGCCGCACGTTAAGCGCGCTTACCATGCGCCTAGGCTAAGAGCACGCCGCCAGAGGCGTGCCGCAAGCTCTTTATATGGGCGCACATCATCTGGCCCGAACGTGAATATCGAGCGCGGCGACAATCCTGCCTCGTCTAAAAAGGAACAGGTTGACAATAAGCGCTGCGGCATAGGAAATTGATGTAGCAAGGGCTCCGCCATCAGGATGCCTGTTAGAACGCCGGCAGCCTGATTGATGAACCGGATAATAAACGTCTCGAAGCTCTTGTTGGTATGTGACTCATGGACTTGGTGATTGTGATTAGATTAAGAGGATCGCCGTTGTGAGAGCCTCTTGTTTAAGTCGACGAGCCAGCGTTCGACAATTTGATCCCAAGTGAACTCCCGTTGCACAAATGCACGACCGTTCAGGGCCAGCCTGGAACGAGTAGCACTATCGCTACAGATGAGCCGAACAGCCTGGACTAGCTCGGAAGCGTTGCCCGGAGACGTGACGATCCCCGCATCAGCTTGTCTAACTAAGTCTGCACCCTCCCCTTCGCCGGAAAAAATCACAGGGACCCCAGCGGCCATTGATGCAAACATTTTTGCTGGCCGAACTCTCATCGACATTTGGCTGTCAATGAGCGTGGCCACCGATGCCGTAGCGATCGAAAAATACTTCGGAAGAATGTCCAAGGGCACTGGATCTAAGAACCGAACGTTCTCCAGCTTTTTCTGGCTTGCCAGCCTTACGAGATGCTCCTTTGCACTCCCGCCACCCACCAAGAGGAAGAGAATAGGTTCTTTCTTCAGTTGTGTAGCCGCTTCAAGAATGACTTCCATTCCGTGGGCTATACCATGGGTTCCCGCATACAAGATGATCGATTTGCCGCTCGGGTCAATGTGGGCACGCAATGAGGCGTCCGGTGCTTGAGGAGCAAAAAGCTCAGCGTCAACACCATTAGGGAGAAAAAGGATCTTGTCTCTCGGAATATGCTTGGCATCCAAGAGACGCTCGTAAACGCCATTCGTGATTGCGTTCACCACCGTGGCCTTTGAGTAAGCCCACCGCTCTAACAAATTGGCCACTCGCAACAACAATTTGTTACGGACCACACCAAACTCTTCAACTACGTCGGGCCAAAGATCCGAAACGTTAAAAACTATTGACGACTTTCTCCATACCGCGTACAGCCATCCCGGAATGCTTAAGAAGAGAGGGGGCGACTCGATAAAAAGGATATCGGGTTTACTGCACTTAGCAAGGCCAAACAAGCTGGTAATGGTAAAAGAGAGATAGCCAAGCAGCCGTTTAATGCCGGTACCTTGCGCAGCGTAAACCCACGTGCGATGGATTCTTATTCCATTATAGTCATCACGGATGTAGAACCTACCCCGATAGCCTTGAAAAATTTGCCCCGTTAGATGGTGCGGTAGCGCTGTGACAACCTCCACGTCGTGCCCCAGGCGCTCCAATGCGACCGCTAGTGCGGCCAGTCGCGTCTGCGCTGCACCAATCTCGGGATAGAAATATTCCGTTAGTAAGAGAAAACGCAGACCTAGACAGCCCTATGAAACAAGAATTCAGCCGCGGTCTTCAAGACTACCGTAAAATCCAAGAAGACGGACCAATGGCGAATATAGAAGAGGTCATGGTCGAGAACCTGCCCCACGTCGTCGGGGGAAAGATTGCGTTTCATGTTCACCTGAGCCCAACCCGTCATACCGGGGAGTGCCAGTCGCCGTTCGACATACAGTGGGATCGTTATGGCAAACCTGTCTTCGAAGGCCCGCATCTCCGGTCGTGGTCCCACAAGCGACATATTGCCTTTGAGAACGTTCCACAGTTGGGGCAGCTCATCGATGCTCGTTCGCCGCAAGAGCGCCCCCACACGCGTAATACGCTCGTCTCTGGGTTTCGCCCAGGCTGAATCCGCATCCGTTCTCATCGTTCGGAATTTCACGATTTTGAAGGTGCGCCCAAGCCTACCCACACGCTCTTGTTGAAAGAAGATTGGCATTCCGGATTCAGCCCACACCGCGAGACCTGCGACGACCATCAGTGGCAGAATGAGCAAGCCAAGGATCAACGCGAACGCGATGTCGAAAATGCGCTTGATGAGCCGAGATGTTGGGCGGGTTATGGCCGGCCGGAGAGGAACGAGCAGATCCTGGCTGCCTTTGCGCTCAATTTCAAGCCCGTATGCGCCAATATGCATGCTTGGCAGCGCTAGTGTGACCTTGATACCGGAGCCCTCGCACAGCATCAGGAATTTGCCTATGTGCTGGCTGGCTTTAAGGTCGGTCACAATTACTTGTTCGCAGCCTCTATGAACCGCCGTGTCGAACCATAGTCCGACGTCGGCGGCTGCTTCAGGTTCCCCCGGGCTACGGAAGTTGGTATACAACGTGCACGCGGTGAAAGTTTCACCATCGTCGCGAGCTAGATCGTCCACGACGCCCTTCACCCGGGCTGCATCACCGATGATCAGAATTCGACTCGGGTAGCGTTTTCGAACTGTCACTCTCAAGAGGTGGGTCATCGAGCGCGAAGTACCTACCAAGCCAATCGCGATGACCGCCGACAGGAGAAGCACCAACCGAGATGTCGACAAGGACGGCAGGATTGTGAAAACGACAAGTTGTGGAACTACCCCAAAGAGCAGGGCAATAACCGTAAAATAAAACTCGTCTTTGAATGAGAGAGCAAGAGAGCGCCTATATAGCCCTAAAAAGTAGAACATGCAGATCCAGACAGCAATAAAAATGAGCGATGAGTGCAAGAGTCTTATTATTGCGTCGTGCAGACTCCAATCGTGAGCCACAAGTGCGCCAGCTATATATGCGGCTAAAACAAACATGATAATGTCTGTAACCAGCAAGCCTGCTGTCCAGAAGCTCGTGTAGCGAGCAGGCGCAGTTGCGATGGCGACCCGAGGCGTCAGCTTTTCCCGCGTGCTTGAGACCATGTTGAAAGCAATTTAATCATTCGAACGCTCGACATATTCCGGCTAAAGGGTTGTCAAGGCAGTTCAAAGGACCTAAGGTTTGTTCCCGGTGGCATTAAGTCGTTGTGCGCCGGTTGGTCGCTTTGTCGCTTGAGTATGCCCTATCCCATGCATTCAAGATTCGGTTTAGACAACGTCCCCGGTCATATGTTGTTCTTATGAACTCAGCTGCATCAGTCTGTGGGCACAAGAAGCCATCGGTATGCCGATTAAATAACTCCCGCACACCCTCGGCTGCTGCTTCAGCGGTCGCTACGAACCGAGAGAATGGGAACTTTTTTGTCCACAAAACGTGTCGGCCGAAGCTCAACGCTTCTAGCACCATGAGGGATAGCCCATCGCGCGGAGTGAAGCGAAAGAGCGCCGACGACCTTGCATAGATTCCTTCGAGAGAATAGCTCCAGCCAACAGATTCCACCCGAGCGTCTGCGATGGCGCCAACGCTACCGCCGCCAACTATCAAGAACTTCACCGGCAAGCCGGCGAGGGCACGCATCAAGAATTCGAGCTCTCTCCGTCCGTAAAAATCAGTTCTAGATCGAGGTAGATAGGTTAAGAGTGTAAACTCAGCGGGCAAAGGAGGAATTGCATTCGAGCATAAAAAGCGCGGCGGTAGTGGAGCTATCTGAGCGGATATTCCAAGCTTTTGCAACTCTTCGGCCTCCCAGTCCACTTCTGTCAGATGTGTCACAAGCCGATTCTGCATGCGTCTGACGATGCTTGGATTCCGGCGGGCAATTTCTATGTCAGTTCCGACCCAGTGCAGGACCCGCGGCTTTTTGAAAAGGCTCAACGTGAACCTTGTCGCCCGGTTTGGCACAGGCGTGCCGACTGTGTATAGTACATCGCTCCTTGCCAGATTGTACATTGACCCAATTGTTTCATACTCCGTTTCAAACTGGAGCACTTCAGCGTTCCAACCCGTTTGAAGCCGATTGTTGAGATCGGCAACCTGCGTTGCGAAGATATCCAACCCGAAGATCGCCACCTGGGTGCCGCGAACTCTGCTTGTATTGCGCGAGACTCTCTCATCCAAGAATTGCAGCACCCCAGCGCTGACCTGACTTTCTTCATACGTCTGGGCTATGAAGTTCAGGCCGTCCTTATTTTGATCTAGTGTGCCCGCAGCAAAGTCTTTGTGCAACGCAGATAAATACTTCAGCGTATCCTCGGGGGTCCTCACCTGACAGACGCCGGGGACCAAGTATTTCCATGCGACGTATCTCCCTCGGGCAAGCGCCTCGAGAACGATCAGCGACATTCCGTCATGCTCGGGTACGCGTAGCAGCATTGCGGATCGATCGAGCAGGTGGGTAATGTCAGGAAGCCAGCCAAAGAACTCTATGTTGGGAGGCGCGTGGGAATCCCGGGGTCCGGCTCCCACAATCAGAAACTTCACGTCTGGGGATTTTTTGGCGACCTCATAAACGTGCGGCCTTCCGTAGAAGTCTCTGCGCGGTTCAGGCAGATAGGTCAGCACTTCAAACTTGTCGTGAGGTATCGGAGCTTGGGTATTTGGAGTAACGCCGATGATTGGAATATAGTGGGCCTTAATGCCCGCCTGCTTCAACTCGTCAGCGAGCCACGGGGCGACTGCGAGGTGGGTAAACTCTGAACGCAGTGACTGCGTTAAGGTTTCGGGTCGTTCGAGCAGCCGGGTAACATCCGATCCAGCCCAGATAACAAACACGGGGATCCTTGCCGCGCGTGCCGCGGCCAAAAGAATTGGATGCGGCGCCGGACCAGCAAAGCTGATGAGAGCGTCGGCGGCTATGACTCTCAGCAGCGCCCGGAAGATGCCGGATCGAGTGGCTGAATAAGCAAAAAATCGCCAGGTTGCGGCGTGCGCGTTCATTTTTCTGCAGAAGATGTCAACATGATAGCCGAAACCAACAACCACGGCGGTTCGCATCTTTGTTCTTGCCACGATGGTAGCGCGACTTTGCCAACTCCGTTGCCATTTACTTTGCGTGCGAAGGCGGAGGCTTGCCAACGAGTCCGCACCATCACTGTTATCTACACCCAAGAAGCGAAGGTAGAACTTCGGGATGCCGTGGGACTTAAGTCCGAATGTGCCTAATAAATTGGCTTGAAGACAATCATTAAATGTGTGGAATTGCTGGCATTGTTCAGTTCGACCGGGCTCCCAACATAGCCATCGTCAAGGCGATGACTGATGCGCTAATTCACCGCGGACCCGATGGAGAGGGGTTTTTTAGCACCGATCATGTGGCTCTGGGTCACCGCAGGCTTAAGATCATCGATCTCAGCGATGCGGCTAGGCAACCCATCGCTGATGCGCGAGGCAACGCCATCGTTACATACAATGGCGAAATCTACAACTATCGCGAGTTGCGTAGGACGCTTAGTGCCCGCGGGCACTATTTCGCAAGCCATACCGATTCGGAAACGATTCCGGTGGCCTATGCTGAGTGGGGCGACTCCTTCCTAGAGCGCCTGCACGGGATGTTTGCGTTCGCTCTCTATGACACGCGCAAGCGCCGATTGTTGTTGGTCCGCGATCGCATTGGCATCAAACCTCTCTATTTCGTCCGGAAGCCAACTTTTATCGCGTTTGCTTCAGAGCCGAAGGCCTTTCTTGCTGCCGGTTTGATTCGGCCGCGGCCAAACATTTCCGCGATCGCCAACTACATTCAGCACGGATATCACCAACGGGACCAGAGTTGGTATGAGGACGTGCAAGAGTTGGAGCCAGGACATTTTGCCACGATTTTTCCGGATGGCGATTTTAAAGTTCAACCTTATTGGTGTCTACCCCAGTCAGCCACAGAGCAAGGGGAAAATCCAAAGGATAAGCTCCGAGCGTTGCTTGAGGAAGCAGCGTGCACCCATCTTCAGAGCGACGTCCCTCTCGGTGCACATCTTTCGGGCGGGATTGATTCAAGCTCCGTCGTCGCCCTTTTGTCGCGACAGCAAACAGAGAAGCTGCATACTTTTAGCGTGTACTTCCAAGAGGGAGCCTACTACGATGAACGCCCCTTCATTGAGGAAGTCTCACGGCAATACGAAACAGAACATCATTACACCGTTCCTACCTGGCGCGAAGCCCAAGATGCCTTGCCGAAGATTATTGACGCCGTGGACGGCATAACAGCCGGACCGGCCGTCATAGCCGCATACCTGCTGAGCAAGGATATTCGAGCGCAAGGGGTTGTGGTCACTAACGGCGGTCAGGGTGGAGACGAAATGTTCGCCGGATATCCTCGCCATCTGCTGCCATATGCGATCAGCGAGATCGGTTCAGGACCCCGGGGTTGGCGCAATGCTATAGCCGCCATTGCTAGGCTTGGCCCTAAGGGCTTACTCCGAGACGCGGCCGAGCGCATCTTGACACCAGGAACCCTCATGCTTCATAAGGACGTACGTAGGCAGGTTCGCCCTTTCCGGCACAGCTTGCGGTTTAACGACTTGTTCCGCGAATATCTCACCGGTTACTTACATTGTCTTCTTCATATCGAAGATCGCACGAGCATGGCCTCATCAATCGAGTCCAGAGTGCCGCTCCTTGACGATTCCATCGTTGAATTCGCTGCGGCGATGCAGTCGCGATGGAAGCTGCGGGACGGTCTGCCGAAGCGTGTGTTAAGGGATGCCGTTCAGGACCTCTTGCCCGAAAAAGTGCTTCACCGCCAAGATAAGCGCGGGCTTCCGACGCCATTCGGGATTTGGATTCGAGGTCCGATGAAAGACTACGCGCAAACCATCCTCACTGATCCGCTACTTAGGGCCGAACCAGTCCTCGCAACTTCACGAATTGAACAACTCTTCAAATTGCATTGCCAAGGGAAAGCAGATCTGGGAGGGCTCCTTTGGAGACCAATTGCGGTTGGAATTTGGCTTCAAAACCTTCGCTCACAGGTAGTTGCCTCCGTCTCTCCAGTTCCTACTACATTAGGCGTCACACCCGCGTACTCGACGATCCACAATTAGCCGGAATCAATGTTATGTATGTCTAGGCTAGATTGAGACTCGATGGTGGAGTTCCAGGTGGCAATGATTGCGGAGCCGGATTGGCCTGATGGGCATGATGCAGAATTCCCTGTCGCCTCACAGATGAAGTGCCATCATTTCGTCGGTCTTTGCCGCACGGCGTTTTGTCTTAAGTGGAATATTGGGTCTCTTTGCTTGTGATCAGCTTGAGCAGCGCGCGAGCTGAATCCCCCGCATCAAAGGATGCAGTTACCCGCTGTCTAGCTCGTTCTCCGATTTCTTTCCGAAGCGCGGCATCGGATGCCAAAGCGGCGATTGCCTCGCTCATTGCATACGGGTCCCGCTGTTCGAGTAAAATGCCACAGCTGGAATCTATAAGCTCTGCGATAGCGCCAGTGCGGGTCGCAACGCAGGGGATGCCCGCCGCCATCGCCTCTATTAGTGATACCGGGATACCCTCAAGGTCGATGCTCGCGAGCACTACGACATCGTAAGCGCCCGAATGTAGCTGATCAAGTAGCGTCTCGTGGGGGATCATGCCGACCATCGAGACAAACCTACCAAGTCTCAACGCTTTTATCTGTCCGACCAACTGCGACCTAAGAGGACCGTCGCCAGCTAAGACGCAATGAAAATCGACGCCGGTATCTGCCAATCGCCGCAGCGCTGCAAAAAGATACCCATGGCCTTTGCAAAGTTCAAAGTAGGCGGGACAGAGGAGACGAATCTGGTGCGCCCCAGTTTGTGAGTCCAAACTCGACGCGCGCTTAGAGACCGCAACTCCCAGATGAATGACTTCAAGGCGGTCAGCCCGAGCGCTCGATGATTGGCGTAGAATCTCCCGCTTTGCGATGCTCGAAATAACCCTACCAAACTTGGCTAAGACTGTTTTTTCGGTAATAAGGTTTTGTTCTAAGAAAATATCACCGCTGTGCGCGGTAAAACTCCAGGTAATGCCTGTGACTTGCGATGCGATCAAAGCGACCGTAGAGGGCCCCGTTAGCCAATATGCGTGTATGTGGTCCACCTGACGTTTTGAGAGCTCATCCGCGACCGCGAGCCCTGTTGGAAGGAGCGCCAAATTCTTCAACTTCGTCCTGAAGTTGCTCCGAGCTTGGAGGATAAGTCTAACCGCTCGCGTCGCACCTTGGACGTTACTGCGAAACCCCTTCACTGCCTGATAAAATGTGCGCAAACCGAGAACCGCTAACCGCACAACCTCTACGTTGAGGTCTTGATGGGTGTTCCTTTTGCTTCGCGGAGCTGCCGGAATGAGCGTGAGATCGCATCCTAACTTAGTTAATGCAATGAGCTCGGCTCGCAGAAACTCTTCGCCAAAACCAAACGGGAAGGTAGAGGTTACGATTCCAATTGACAACTTTTTTGGAACGCTAGGTCCTCTTGCTTGTTTTTGAATATCTTGCGGCAAGGACGGGGGAACGTTGTCTCTGACCATGAGCAATTTACCTTGGAGCCTCTGACCGCAATAGCCTTGGGAAGCCTTTCCTAACCTGTTGGGCCGTCGTATCGCGCATTCTGCCCTCAAGCACCTAGGCGCTGCCAGCTACTGTACTGAACCTAATCCGTGCAGCACTTGAAACATACTTATCTAAAGGTGGATCGTTATGAAGAAGGCCCTCCTCCTTGCCTACTTTTTCCCACCTCGCATGACCACGGGGAGTCTTCGAGCCCTATACCTCGCGAAGTATTTGCCGAAGTTCGGCTGGCACGTTACTGTTGTAACCGCCAAGTTTTCAACTGGGGCGCCACCCGAATGGGCCGATGTCATACAGACCGATTATGATGATATCATCCGGCGAGTTAAGAGATACGCGGGCATGCGCTCAGAGGTCTCGGCCCACGCTTTCCTGGGTTCAACCTCACCCAAAATGGGGACAAGAATGACGCTTAAGCAGCGCCTCGTGGAGCACGCCTACCGCATTTTTACCTTTCCGGATCCCTATGTTGGATGGTTTAAGCCTGGGGTTCGCGCCACACGAAAGCTCTTAAGTTCCAGCAGTTATGATGCGCTCATCACCACGTCGTATCCATATACCGCCCATCTGATTGCGAAGCGGGCGCTCATCGGTAGAAGTACCCCATGGATCGCGGATCTTCGCGACGCTTGGAGAGACAACCACTATGAAATCTCGAAAATTCGGTCTACCCTTAACGGGTGGGTCGAGCGAACAACCCTGAAGAGAGCAACTGCTATCACCACCGTTTCTTCGCCACTCGCTAGGTTAATAGGCGCAAATAACCCTGCTACTCCTACGGTAGCCGTGCCAAATGGCTTCGATCCAGATGAATGGCTTGATGTGCCATTTTTGAGGCCTGCAAAATTTACACTAACCTACGCGGGGTCGCTATTGCAGGGCTTTCGAGATCCCGAGCCGCTTTTCGATGCGCTTTTAGACGAGTTTCAAACCGCTGCGATTGAGCGCAATCTCGTCGAGATAGTTCTCTACGTAAGACGAGAAGAATGGTTGGAGGAGTCCATCGCGAGGCGAGGATTAGGTGACGTTGTCACTATGAAAGGGTATGTTGACCGCGCCGAAGTCTTGAAAGCTGAACGAGCTACCTCGGTGAATGTTCTGCTCCTCCGAGACCATCCAGACGAGAGCGGGGTTTACACCGGCAAACTTTTCGAATACCTTGGCGCTGGACGTCCAATTATCGCGATGGGGGGACCGGAGCAATCGGTTGTCCGCGATCTATTGCACCGTGTTGGCGGTTTCTACGTACGAACGCGCTCAGAGATTCGAGCTACCCTCAGAAATCTTTATCAGTTGCATAGAAACGGTACCGACTTGAAGCTAAGCGAAGCCCAGATGGAAGAATTTTCGGCACTAGGGATGGCAAAACGCTTTGCTACAGTGCTTGACACCGTCGCGGCAATGCCCTCGGCTACTGACGATCAGTTTCTCGCTTAATGAGATCAATCGTTCAGCGATTAAGAACTCTTTTCGTAGAAGAGCTGAACATCTTTTCGGCTTTCTGCCGTAGGAAGCGAGGCGGTCTCCACATAGACTGGAATCATGATCTCAAGAATTCGGTATTTGTCGCGGGCAGCGGGCGCGCCGGCACAACTTGGCTGGCCGAGATTGTCAATGCCGACAACAGTTTTCGCGATATTTTTGAGCCGTTCAATCCGACAAAGGTGCCTTTAGTAAAACACTTCCATCGTCGCCAGTATCTGAGACCGACTGACGATGATCCGCGTTATCTTGAACCGGCGCGTGCTGTTTTTTCCGGAATGCTTCGTAGCGACTGGACCGATCAATTAAACCGGCGCATTTTTTGTTCAAAAAGGCTTATAAAGGAAATTCGCACCAACCTGATGCTGAAGTGGATCCGCGATCATTTCCCTGAAATGCCCATCGTTTTTTTGCTGCGGCATCCCTGTGCTGTCGCTATCTCTCGCCTCGCTAAAGGGTGGAATAGCTTCTACGGGCTCAAGGACCTTCTGTCGCAGGACCTTCTCATTTGGGATCACCTTAAGCCGTTTATGCCCATTATCACGGCCGACAGATCTGATTTTGAGCAACACGTGCTTGTCTGGTGCATAGAGAACTATGTTCCAGTGCGTACATTACACAAAAATGACGCTCTTGTCGTTTTTTACGAAAACTTATGTCTCCAGCCCGAGACGGAGGTCAAGCGGCTAGCCGACTATTTGAAAGTACAATGCCCTGAGCTAATGATGCGGCGCGTAAGTGTGCCATCCTCACAAGCGCGGAAAGGTGAAAGCGCAATCGTGCTGGGTGAAAATCTTGTTTCCTCTTGGAAAAATGCGGTTAATCAAGACATGCTTGATCAGGCACATAGTCTTTTGACCTTGTTCGGACTCGAAAGGTTTTACGGAAGAGACCCCTTGCCCCTCCTAGACTCCAATGACGTGTTGAGTGGAGACTTCAACCCGTCGCTGACCTGAACTCGTGTTTCGAAAAGGCGAGGGCAAGGCAAATACTCGATGCTCGACAAAAAAGAACGCTTTTATCGTTTCGGCGACATAACAAGTTGAATTTTTTTGGTCATGCGGAACAGCGCAGCAACGGTATCCACCGGCGTTTCTCATTTGTTCACAAAAGCTTCTTTGGGGTGTAGTGCACTCACATATCTCCACAAACAGATTTTCCAGGCTTCTGGCCATAATCTCTGGTGTGTACCGCTGCTCATAGCGGGCATGCGTTGCTTGCCCGAGGCGACGAGCCATCTGCGGCTGTTCGAGGATCGTGATAATCGCGTCTGCAAGCGCGTGAGGATCATTTGACGGAACTACCAAACCAGTCTGGTCGTCTTGGACCATTGTTGGAATTCCGCCCACAGCCGTTACGACCGCGGGCTTGCCCAACGACATTCCTTTAAGGATCGCGTTAGGCAAAGAATCGACAATTGCAGCATGGGCGTGAATGTCGATAAGCTGCCATACATCCCCAATCGGACCTTGGTAACCGGCGATCGTAACCCGGCTGGATATGCCCGACGCGTTCACTTTCCGTTGCAGGCCCTTAGCGTACGCGGGATCGCCACGAGGAAACCCGATGATCATGAAGCGCGCTTCCGAGTGGCTTTTTAGGATGATCTCTGCAGCGTCAAGGAAGAATCGTTTGCCCCTTGTACTCCACTAGAGAGCTTATTTGACAAATGATTGGGCCATCTGGCTGGAGTGGAAGGCCAAGGATGGAGCGCACCTCCGATGCTGTTTTCTGAGGCAGCGGGCGTATAGCACCGTTTGGAATCACCGGCATTCTTATGTTCTTGCGCAACATCCAGCGGAGTAAGGACAGTAGACCGAGAAGATTGCGCTCCAATAGAGTAAGTCCAAGAATCTCAACAAGCGCTTTGTGGCCTCGCCCGCTGGCCCGCATCCTCGCCGACTGCCCACCGGCCATAACAACAGCTGCAATTTCCATGTCACGTTGCCTTTGCTATGATTTATTTGCGCACGCCGTGTAGCGTTCGACCGCATGGCGTGACTACAGCCCCCTTGGCAGTTTCGCTTAGCAATCAACTAAAACGTTTGGATGAAGACCCCGAATCGCAAAAACTAATTCCTACTCGTCCACTAGCCTAGCAGCACCTGTCATCAGTCAACCGAGAACGTTCTCATTTTACGGCAGCATAGGAACAGCAGGGTACCGCGATGTCCGCTACGAGCTTCGCCAAAGGGCTGACCTTAACGATGGACAACATTAGTTTGTAAGCCCGACCACCTTCGTCGGGTAAGCGCAAGTCCCATCGATCATAAACCCTGCTGAAGCCGGCCTGTCGAAGCATTCTCCTCGCCTTGGCGGGCGTGAACCAATGGATTGCGGGGAATGCCGTCCCCCCTATGAGGTCAGGCCGGTGCGCGCTAGCCCAATGCATAACCTTCAATTTGAGCCAGTTTGGATACCATCCAAATGCGGGAAAGCCTCGTATCTCGCCCTGCGCGGGGCACAAGCTACTAGCAGTTAGAAACCAAAAAATGCCGCCCGGCTTGAGCACGCGGAAGACTTCTTTCATTACCGCTGCCGGTTCTACCACATGTTCAATAACACTATTCGCCCGTACAATGTCAAAAGAAGCGTTGGGAAATGGCATCGTTTCAGCAGTACCATCAACGACATCTACTGAGACTCCAACACGGTCAGCGATCTGCTTGGCGGCCAAGCGCGCGTCAGCCCAGGGCTCGATTCCCGCGACTCGGTGATTTAGTTTGGCGCACGCGATAAGGAAAAGACCCTGAGCTGCACCGACGTCCAGTACAGCTGCCCGCTGCGGAATATCGGCAACCCTCTGAAGCCGACGCAACAGGACAACAGCGTACTCCTCCTCAGCAGGCAAGGACGCAATGATGTCGTTGACTGGGCGCTGTTCCATTGCGCCGTGAAAAGGGCACATAAGGTTCTAAAAGCTACGGCCGAGGATGTCGCCTCACTGCGGGTCTGTAACGGTTTAGGTCAAGAAGACAAATGAATACCGAACAAAGTGATGGCCCCCCGAAGTCCTCAGCCACCATAGAGCGTTGGCCAACTGAGGGGCTCGCTCCTTACCTCATCGGTACGACCCATTCTGGCCCTGAATGCCGCCCAGTTAGTCATTTCAACTAGCGCTACTGAGCCAGCAAAAGCGCTCCACTCGGCTCGACTGAGGTCGTCCCAGGTTCAAAGGCAGCGCCCGCAACGTCCGCAATGCCTCCAGATAGCACGTCACCTCCCTGCAGCGTAATGACGTGGTGATAATCTTGTCGGAGCCAAGAGGACTTCACATAGACAGCGTTCCCATTCGAGTTAACGATTGTAGCACAGGGGCCAATTGACTCGCCTTTTTGATAGCATGTGGTAAATTCACGGCGCCAGACCCCAGGTGCAACCTCAAGATCTTTGGCCCCTGATACCATGCTCTGAATCGGCGCGCTCGGATAGATCAGGTCTTCAGGCCAGATCGCCAGATTATTATTCCTTGCTTCGAGGTTCGGCTCCACAATCGTGTGACCCTCACTGTAACCAAGCCAGATG
>Ga0073928_10004102_pt1 | contig 22051 bp, 20 predicted proteins | sample PaiPotPPA55metaG_FD_76969 | JGI IMG/M metagenome (GOLD analysis project Ga0073928, IMG submission 76969) | Iron sulfur acid spring bacterial and archeal communities from Banff, Canada, to study Microbial Dark Matter (Phase II) - Paint Pots PPA... ...
GCCACCGATAAAAGCTCCTTTGGTAAGGGCACAACCAAAGTACACTGAATGCGAAATATGCACTGAGCAATAAGGATCACTCTGCAAATGGGCCGAAGAGTGCGCATCGGAACTGATGCCCCCCTCTCCCCCAGTTCTTGGCCTTGGTTACCGATATAAGCGTGCCCTACATCGAAGGGTGCTTATTCGGAGGTGGGTTCCCTGAGGAGGTTCATTGGGTATTCGGTGGGAAGTATCGAATCACAGTCAATTTTGTAACTTTCAGGGCGGGCGTCGTCAGGATTCTTGATAATCCCCGCTGTGATCCATTGATAGAGCTTGAACTGTTCGTCGCCGCCGCTCAAATCTGAGCAGACCCAAGTTACCCGAGAAAGACAGTGACGCCATCGCGTCCCCTGCAGCCGTCGAACATGGCAAGCTGCGACAGAAACAAGGCTATTCTTCCGCCATGCTGATCCACGAATCACGAATCTTTGAAGTAACCATTTTCGGAATCTTGCATGAGAATCTGAACATGCTGGATTTCAACTTGCTGTTGCCGGATGTCATGATCATCGCGGACGAAGTGGACGCGCAGTTGACCCAGACGATGGAGAGCTTCACGAATGCCACGTTGAAATCAGCGATAGCTTAGCTACCTACGTGGTATTGTCTGATTTGCGATACCTATTACGCCGATTTCACTGTATTTTCCGGCCGAAAAGGGTACTCAGTTAATCTGCTCTCGATGCGCAGAGAGAATGCGTGGTCGCATATACCGAGAGCGTGATGCGATTCGAAACTCCGACCTTTCGAAACAATTTGGCTACATGTGCTTTCACCGTGCGTTCTTGGATCCCGAGAGGAGCAGCGATTTCCTTGTTCGAGCAGCCCCCGACCAACATCCCGAGTACTTCCTTTTCACGGCTTGTGAACGGTCGTCGCTCCGCAAAAACATCATGCTCTGAGGATCGGCATGCCTGATCCACGAACATCGAGAGAACTCGTCTTGGAGCCCAAACCGATCCTGTCAGCACGGTTCGAATCGCCCGCACGAATTCGCCGACCGATGCGGCTTCATCGACGCAGCCCTTCGCCCCTGCCGAGATAGCCTTGAGGATGCCAGCATCATTTAAGTCATACCCTGTCACGATGACATTCAGACCGGGACGGAGAGCTTTCACTATAGTCAGCACGTCAATGACGCTCTTGCCGGGATGACTGCCCAGAAGCACTAAGTCTGCTGCTGCTCCTTTTGCGCCGATTTCAGACAGCGCGACAGACTCAAGCTCGAAATCCGACTCTGCACTCAGCAATGCCCGAAATCCGACAAATCGAAGGGGATCGCTGTCGATGACCGCGATGCGAACCATTGCTTTCCTTACCTGAGAGATTTTCATGGAGTTAGGATTTCACCTTGACTTACACCCGCAGTCTCTTCACGTGATTCTTATCTGTATTGTAATGGGATGGTTACGTTGTTTGACATAAAGAGTAAATGACTAGGTACCCAAAGTTCCGGCAAGAACAGATTGTCGCTGGCCAGTTTGGTTCCGTGCCGGACCCACCTCTGGTGCCTTCTTACTTCCGCCTCCGGTGCTCTGAGACTTCCGATAACCGTTTCGGCTCTCCGGGTGAAAAGTTGAGTGGGTACCCGTCGCACGTGCTGCGATCTTGCGGTTGATCGATCCATGACATGGCCTGATCTGCCGTGACGCACTTTGCGGATGGCAAGCAGCATCCTTACATCGTTGCCCTCAGATTGGGACTTGATTTGATCCCTGAGGTGCGAAGCCTATCTCGCTACCACTATGCCTCGAACACCTATCCAAGACCTTCACAGCTTTTTCCAGTCAGTAAGCGCCACCAATTCGTCCAAGATTTCCTGCAACCGTTGAAGCCGACGTTCGTGATCCCCGGCTGCGCCATGTGGCTTCTTCCGAGCTTTCAAATATAGGCGGTTCGCTTCACTGATTTGCGCTATTTCGTCCCGTAATTTCTCAATGCGTTCTTTGACGGGGTTCTGCATAAGGACAGGCTAGCAGCAACAGAGGAGGATCATGATTGAAAGACTGAACCCCTGACTACTCATTGAGAATGACTTTTAGGAGGGAATTGTGAACCGTATGCCGCTGCCGTCATAATCGATGAAACCCATCTTCCGGAACTTGTTCATGAAAAAGCTGACTCGTGAGCGCGTTGTGCCCACCATCTGTCCCAAGGTTTCCTGACTGATTTTTTGAATAAGTAACTCCGATACGCCTTCCTTTCCAAAGTGAGCGAGCAGGAGGAGAACGCGAGCCAGTCTTTTCTCGCTTGAATTGAAAAGCTGATCAACCAAATCCTCCTCGTATCGGATATTCCGGTTGAGCAAATATTCGTCCGAGCCTTGCACGGCTTCTGGCTCCGCTGTTTCGAGCCTCTTCCAGCCTTAAGCTTGATGGGGGTACCCTCCGTTGCCTTCTTCAGTTCTCGACTGCTGTTGGCCAACATCCCTATTGAGTTGAAACCCTCGGTTAAGAGCACCGACTCAAATCTTTGCGATTTAGGAACTCACAGTAGCGAGCGTGAGCACCAGCGCACTTGCAAATCCGCCCACCAAAGCCCAAGCAAGGCTGATACGGCTTTCATGGTGCTCTTCTTGTTCTATATTTTCGCGAACCTCATTTTCGGGAGTGTGCAGACGAATAAAAAGGGGGGCTGCCTCAGGGCAACGCCCCACTTTGCTCGCAATCTACATAACTATTTCTGACAAGACTCGCTTACCATCTGCACGTGCGTGATCTTCAAATGGCCGTGCTCGGTGTTGTTGTTCTTCATGCCCGTGTCGTGCGCCGCGTCTTTGGTATCTTCTTTCATGTTATGCGCCGTCGCGTTCGACACCACGCCGGTTGCAGAGATGGTGTGGCCAACGTGACTGGCCAGGTCTACGCCACTCTTGCTACCCCGAACCTCCCACGAGCTGCCATCACTTCCCGTGAGCACGAACTCATCGGCGCTATCGCCTTTGGTCAAGCAGCCCGCTACCGTCCTTACATCCGACTTCGATTTGGAATCACTGGTTTGATCTTGCGCTACCGCCCATGACGCGGTCAGACCTGCAAGAATGAGGCACATAAGCAAACAATTCAATTTGGTTATCATTGTTCTCCTTAATGGACAGCGCTCCCCGGCCCGGGGCGCTTCAGTCCTTACACTGCTTGTTTTTGTGGTTGATCCTTGTGCTGAGGGTTGCTGTCCTGCGATGGATTCTTTTTGGAAATGTCCTGTTGAGGGTTGCTCTGGCTCCGATTTCCTTGTGAAGGATCGGGCTTCGAGGTGTTCGATCCCTGCTGCTGTTTCTGTTGCTCTGGATTGTTTTCAGCTTCGTTGGTCATTATTGCTCCTTTGATTTGTCAGTACGATGCTATTCCACCACGGAAGGGACGACTGATCACAACTGAACAGTTTTGGAACAAAACCCAGAAACGCTAGCTCCTATCACTCGTATCCATTACCCCGGTAAGGAGCCTTCCGCTCATCAAAACAGTGCAATATTGAACAGCCACCAGTATGCCAGCGCCGTAATCTCTTATTCTGATGTGAAGGAACTAACGCATCTTGCGGTCGTTTTGTTCCTCTGATGGCGCAGCCGGAGATCTCCAGGTAAGCAGTCGCCCCAATTTCCTCCACTGCGCCATTTCTCTTTTCGGGCTTTTGTCGCGAACTCTCGCCCGCTCAACCATTACCCAACCTGTCTGACGGGCCGCGTGAGCAAATCTGACCAGCAAAGGCCCTCATCTTTCAGCATAATTGAGTGGGTTTCACACGTTTTGGACTAGGAGGGACTATGTTAGGTTACGGCTTGTTGGGAACAATTGTTGTAATAGCGCTGGTTGTTTTTGTTATCCGCGCTCTATGAACCCAAAGCTCTGGGCGCGTGCAGCGATCGCGTCCAGCGGCACTCCCTACTCACAGCACCGCCGTTCCGAGAGAATCCGGTCGCACACGCGGCATCGTGGAAACAAGTGGGTAAAGAGAAACTCAAGAAACAATCGGACAACCGGGCAGGTGTGCGAGGGGTGCTCCGCGTCGTTCAAATCATCATCGAAAGACTACGAAACAAGAGTTATAGTCCTACCCTTTCCTGAGGAGAGCGTTGCCCCATATCACAGAAGTCGTTTGTGTTCTCTTCTTTCTTTTGCTGCCCACGATCACGCGGTCCCAGGCCCAAAATACGGACCCAACCGACCCTCTTGAGTACGCTCAGCAAAGCCCGATATCACAAAACAACCCTGCCCCCGCTCCACCGTCGGATAGCAGTGCCGTTTCGTTGCCGGCGTCGGCTTCGGCTTCCCAGGACAAAAAAGACGATTCTCAGGGTAAGCAGACAAAGCGTATGTTCGGGGTCGTTCCAAATTTTGCGGCGGTGAATGCCAATACGCAACTCCCCCCGTTGTCCACGCGCGAGAAATTTTCGCTTGCCGCGCACGATAGCGTCACGGACTACTCCTCGTTCACTTGGAGCGGAATCTTAGCTGCTCAATCCATGGCCCTGAATTCCGATCCGGAACTGGGCAGCGGAATCGCCGGTTATGGGCGTTATTATTGGCGCACGTTTACGGACGGAGTGTCGGGAACCTTTTTCACCGAGGCCATTGTCCCCGCGATCACGCACGAGGACCCGCGTTATTACACCCTGGGTCACGGAAGCTTTTTTCGCCGCACAGGTTACGCGATATCTCGGGCCTTCGTCACTAAGACAGATTCTGGAGGTACGACGTTCAACTTTTCGGAGGTGGTGGGCAACGGACTGGAAGCGGGTTTGTCCAACGCTTATTATCCCCCTCAGGAGCGTGGTCTCAATCAAACGACCTTGAACTGGGGGACGCAGATGGAATCCGCCGTCCTGAATCACATTTTCCAGGAATTCTGGCCCGATATCCGCAGAAAGCTTCTTCGCCGGAAATAGGTTGAATCAACACCTATGCACGAGAGCACAATTACATCGTTCGGAATGACGGGCTAGTCGTGAAGCACGACATTCAGAAGTGAACTATGAACTTGCAGCCCGCTCTCGCCATAGTCAACGAAGCCTAACGTCCTAAACCGATTCATAAAGAAACTCACCCGCGAACGGGTTGTGCCTACCATCTCCGCTAGGGTCTCCTGACTTATCTTAGGAATTACGGTCTCGGTTATGCCTTCCTTGCCGAAGCGAGCAAGCAAGAGCAGAGTCCGAGCGAGTCTCTTTTCGCTGGAGTTGAAGAGCTGGTCAACTAAATCCTCTTCGTATCGAATGTTCCGTGTCAGCAGATGCTCTACGAACAGATCCGAGAACGACTGTTCCCGGTGGAGCGCAAGTATCATCGCCTTCTTATCAATGCGCAGAAGTTCGCAGTCCGTCATCGCGCTTGCAGACCCCATGCGTAGAGGCTGCCCGGCAAGGCCCCCTTCTCCGAAAAACTCTCCTTTACTCAATATGCCGAGAGTTGCTTCCTTGCCTCTTTCGGATACGACCGTGAGTCGAACCTTGCCTTCCTGGATGTAGAAGACTGTATCAGCCGCCTCCCCCTGCGTGAAGATTGTGTGTCTCTCGGGAAAAGCGACGACTGTCCTTCCCTGGCCGATAGTGGCAAGGAATGTATTAAGGTCAAAATCGCGTTTATTCTTAATACTCATAACTGTCTGGGATCTATTGAGAAAGTTGGTCGCTAGGCTAGGTATGAGGAATGAAGCGAAAGGAACTGATGGTGTTACTAATTATCAATCTGGCCATCGAGGAGCGCAAGTTTTCTATTTACTTTGCTTTTAACGAGTTGGAAAGGTTATAAACAGTGAATTCCTGGCGCGGCTCGACGACGGGCTTCCCCGGCACCCCATCATCATCGGTACTTATCTAATTCGGTGTTGCTAAGTTTTCCTTGTCTCAATCTGCTGCCAACAATCGGCGGTCGCGATGCGGGTCGGTGCGTGGCTGGCCGCTGGAGAGTTCGCACTTTTTCCCCGGAGCGGCACCACAAGTCGGGCATTGGACAGCAAGGACTTTTTTCAGGCTGATTCCTTTTTTCATGTCGAACAAATAATGCCCCAAAACCCATGCACATGATGGTCAATTTTGGCCACCTTCGCGCTGTGCCGGCATTCCCTCCGACGCCGATTCGTTGAACGACCGAAAAGGTTCACCCAAGAAACCCGCAATCTGTGGCCAGCCTTTCAGTGTCTCGCGGTGAGTCGCGTTCTGCTTCGCACGCACGGCATCAGGTAGCCGGGTTAAACTGGCAAGTCAATGAAAGTTAGGAAGTCGGGAAAGACCTCAGAAGAATTATTGGCGAAATATCGCGGTTACACTATCGACAGGTCAAAACGTTCTATAAAAAGGGACGTCAAGAAAAAAGTTCCGCCTCGACCGGAGGCGATGCAGGGGACCAAGGACGTGTGCTGGCAGAGATGGCGGCACTTTTGAAAAGATTCTTCACATCCTTATTGTGGTTGTCATTCAGACCGCGCACGGTGATGCGCTCACGGTTGCGTTGCAGTTTGCCTCGCGTACAGCGGTACTCGCCACTGTCGTGAGTCTCGACTGCGAAACCACTGTAGGCCCAGAGCTGCCGCTTGGTGCGAAAACGCTGGGGTGTCTGCAGCAATGCCACCAGCAAAGCAGCCCGAATCGGACCGATGGAAGGAATCTGACGAAGTAATTTCACCGCAGGATGCTGGGAACTCTCCCGCAGGAGTTCACCTCGCGCTTGCAGACCTCCGCTGGCATCGACGAAGGCTTTCGCCGTGACCTCGTGATTGCCCTGGTGATCGTGGAGCGTGACGCTCGTGATTTGATTTCCGTTACGTGTGGCGGAAAGAAACATGGTGTGCAAACAAACCTGTACGCCCGCGTGCTTACACAACTGGTCTAAGACATATTTCACGGACTCGGGTTCGATGAGAACGGCCACTCGGTGAAACTGGATCGGTTCCGAGACGGCGCCCATCTCACGTAACCGTTGGAGAACCTGGTCGGCAACCCCGAAAACAGCCTGCTTCTTCTGGTTGTTCGTAAAGAGACCACAATAGGTAAGAACATTTTTCAGCGTGGCCGCTCCCCCCAGGAATGGGCCGGACTCGACGAGTAATGTCTGGGCACCAGCGTTCGCCGCGCCTACGGCTGCCGCTGTTCCTGCCGCACCGCCCCCGACGACGATGACGTCACACGATCGATCTAAATTCATGCTCAACTCCTCTCTTCTCCTTGTCGGCAGTCATCATCATTCAATCCAACTGACTGATGGGACTCGTTAGCGGAGGAGATTGAATCGTGCCGGATCGATGAGTTCGTCCCCGCGTCCTGAGAACACCAAATCCGTCGGTGCAACCAGCGGCAGATTCTCCGCGTGCCCGTTTTAGAGCAATCGCCCCACTGCCCCGCAATCCGCGACAGGAGATGCCGGCTTCCGCGTGCTGCCATCACTTAGCCCCAAAAAGACAGAACTCGGTCTACACGGCAAGACCTGAATTGCGTCTTCCAACAGACGACACTCGCTCTTCCGGCCATAATGCCTCGTTCACGCTGAGCACGAGATTTTGGTTTTCCTATACTTTGAATACCCGATCCGTCGCTGATATTCGACGTTACCTTTTCGCTTCCGGAGGGAAATGTGCGAACATCTTCTGTACTCCCTTGTCGAGATTCTTCGTGTTCTTATCTGCATTGTTGGAAAGTGTGTCGCTCGACGAGCCTCGCCAGAGTAAATTCTTACTCTTGGCATCGAACAGATCGACGACGAGAGAACCGATTTGGTAGGTTTGAGTTGTTGTTGTTGCGTCTCCGAATCCTCCAAATCCTCCCCAACGCCGACCCCCTCCAAAGCCGTCGTAAAACGTGTTGAGAGTCTGTTGATTCTGCGTGATCTCGATCGCCATGACACAGACATCACCACCCGAGTTGACCTGCGTCCAGCCTTTGGCTGCTAGAGCCCTATTCACCGCGTCCTTAATGCGGTCGACCATCAGGGGATCTTGGGTTTGGACCTTCTCCCAAGAGTAGGTTTTGTATTGTCCAAAATTTGCGTTGTGATCGTAGTCGGTCTTCACCTGCTGGGCGAATGACGCAACGGTTAATGCAAAGAACATCGCGATCGAAAACAATATTGTGTTTTGTACTTTCATGATTTCTCCGTTTGTTGAAGACGTCCGGGCTAGGCCGGCTCAGTTATTACGGCTGCCGGCAATCTGGGCTGACAGCGTATGTTTGTCTGCGGTCGCAGCTTTGGCTGCATTTTTTTCTACTCTCAACGGCGGAATCTGCATCTCAGAATTTTCTCCCTGGATCCCGATCGTGCTCAGAAACTCGACATTGCCGTACTTGTTGAAAGTGACATCGCTCTTAGCATGAGGAGTATCTGAGGAAACGACTTCATACTCCACGAATACCGAGTGTGAACCGCTGGCGCTTTCGATCAACAAAAGATTGGTGTCTGCGTCCGGTTGAGTTACCGTGTAACTACCTGCAGGCATCTTCGCGTTCCCCGCGTAAAACGCGGAGGGTGCGTCAAACTTCACGCTATTGGCGATCTGCGCCATGCTGGGAATGGCGCACAGGATCGACAGCAATCCCAAGGGCGCAATCAGTTTCTTTAAAGTGTTCATTCTGTTTTCTCCTAAGTTTTTTCGTGCGGTGTCTGGGCTTGGCATTTGACAAGAATGCCGCTCCACAACAATGCATATGCATTGGGAATGCCAAAACTTCAGCGGAGCACAAATCGCGGTAAGTGATTGAATGCAGGTAACTGTAGAACGGTTAACGATCGCAATAAGTCCTGATAATCTTGCGTCCTTCTTTCGACACCCGTCGGCCCGGGGTCACCCCAGATCAGGGCCAAATTAGGCGACTGTTCTACGTTCGTCGTTTCGTTGTCTTAGATGTGAGCTTCTCTCAGTCATTACACTTTGGCATCAGGCCACTCGGTCGTATATCTGTCCGGCGTCTGCGCCCAAACACCCTTGATCTTTCGCCGATGCGCTTCCGGAGAATCGGGTATTGTGCTGGCCGCTATGACGGCGTCGATGGCTACGACTGGATCGCAATTCCATTTGTTCCCTACTTCTACGCTAGCGTCTTCTGGAATCCTGGACCGAGATTCAAAACGTCCGGTTGTGCTCCGCGGCAAGTCGATCATCACGCTGCAATTTCTTCGAGCCAGTATTCATGGTGCAGCCCGCTGAGAACATCTTGCGCTCTTATCATTTGCTACTGATGTGAAACATCTCAATCATCAGCTTCGGCATATCGACGGCAGTCGTAGTGTGGCCCAGGATGCGCGGGTATCTGAACACGGGCAGAGGAACCACATGCCCACCGCCCTCGATGTTGTAAAGGGCAACGACCGGAGAAGGAGCGCCAGGCCACAGGAATCCATCCGCTGAGGTGGGGTCTCCGCTCTTCTGCGGGTCGAGGTGAATCGCTTGAGGGACAGAAGTCACACCGAGTCGCTTTGCAAACGTCTGCGCGGTATCGAACGCTGAGAGCACTCTACCTCGGTAGCTGAACCACAAGAGTGTGACTTTGCCCCCATTAATCGGATGGATGGGGTCTTTCTCTCCTTGAACAACTAGCAGGGGCACGGCTCCCTGCTCCGGGCATGAGGAATCTTCTGGAGCCTGCAAGCTAGCACCAGCTATGGCGATTCCGGCGACTTGCTCAGGGGCTTGCAACGCCAACCGAAGCGCCATTTGACCGCCATTGGAATAGCCGAGGACGTAGACATGTTTTTCATCAATTCGACGCTGCGCGACTTCGCGGGCGATCAGACCCTTGACGAATCCCATATCGTCGATGTTTTCGGTATGGGCTGCGAAGGTGGCTTGCGAATGGCAGTCATTCCAGGTGTGCTTATAGCCATTTGGGTAGACGACCACAAAGCCTTGCTGATCCGCCAGTTGGTCGAATTCGTAGCCTGTCCACTCACGCATCGATTTAGCATCCATCAGCGAGCCATGAAGCACAATGACCAGCGGAGAATGCGGAGAGATGTCGTGAGGTACATATTCCAAGAACTCTCGCGTCATGTTGCCGATGGGGATCGAATCTTGTTGAATCGCGGCAGATAGGGTTGGTTTGGCTGGCGATGGAGCGTACACTTCAATAAAGTAGAAACCAAGGGCCACAACGATCAGCGCAGCGACTGCAAACCCAAGAATTTTAAGAAGCGTCTTCATTCATTCCTTTCGTATCCCAGTCCTCGTTTCGCTGACTCCCGTCTCTGTAGTGCTTCCGTGCCCGGCGTTGGTAGCCCTTTAACCCGGATGAACGGGGCAGTTCAACTCGAAGTCCGCCCGTTTGCGCTTTGCTCTCTCGAACTCTTCCGCGGTCCTGGGTCGATCATCCGGATGAATGCGTATCCCAATCTCTTTAGCGAAGAAATTCAGTGTGGGGGGGTTCTAAGCGTTGAGATGGAAATCCATAAACTCAATGACGCCCTGGCCCGTGTAGATCTCAGTCTTACCCTTCTCCGTTATCGAGAGCGTAACCGGCGCGGAGACAAAGCGCGAATACCAGGGCCTGTGCTCCATCCGATCGGCTCGCGCAATCTCCTCAGGACTCAGAAACTTTGATGCTTTATTCCCTTCACAAGAACCGATGGCGCGACGAAACCGAGCGCATCATGAAAGCCGCCCTCGATGCAGTCACAGAAATATACGGCTTTATCAACGTTCCCGCCGTCTTTCGACTCCAGTGGTCCTAGTAATGCGTTGATGCAAAAAAACGCCCTGACTTCTGGCCTTCTCTCAAAGGTCATAAAAGTCAGGGCATTCCTCAAAACTTTCGTCAGTCCTGTCTAGCGCGTTGCTAAGGACTTGTTTGGCTATTTGGGCTTCAAGGTGACTGCAGCCGTGCGCAGCACTCAATTGACAGTGAGGACAACTGTCGTGCCATGGCTCAATGTCCCGGAGGTCCCGGTCACAATTAGATTGTAGGATCCAGCCATCGTTCCAGTTGAAGAGGTTGTGCTGTTGCTCTTGCCAGTACCGCAAGAGGTCAAGAGCCCCAACGCGAGTACCAAAGCAGTCAGCATGGAACCCCAGTGCAAGCGGCGACCGTTAGAGACCGTGAGCAGCGGCCAAAGAAACATTGCTGACAATGCGAGCAGGACTTTAGTGCCCAGCGGCGGCAGAGCACTGGCAATGTGGGCCGTCGTGTTAGCGGTCAGCCTTATCGTGACACCATGACTGCCGCCGAGAGTGACGGAGTTCGGAGACGCAGAGCAGGTAACGTTGGAAGGACTTGCACACGTAAAGTTAACCAGTTGATTGAATCCGCCGACTGGGGTGACCATAACTGTGAACTGTGCTGTTTCTCCGGCACTAATCGTCGCAGAAGACGGAGATGAGATCACAGAGAAATCACCATTGGCAGGCGCTGCGTTGATGGTCACTGCGGCGGAAGCACTTTTCGTCGGATCTTGCACGCTGCTCGCAGTTACGACGTGCGAACCGAGTGTGCTGGGCGCGATGTAAACACCGGTGCTGCTAATTGTCCCTGTGTTGCTATTTCCACTAACGATGCCATCAATCGACCAGGTAACTGCCGGGTTTGAGGCGTTGCTAACCACAGCCGTGAACGTCTGCTGCTGGCCAGCGACAAGGGTTGCATTCGTAGGAGTGACAGTGACCGTCACTCCGCTTCCGCCATTTGCCGGGTTGTATTGAAAGGTTTTCGGAAAACCCACAGCAGCCCCGGTCGCACCTGTTATGGTTACAGTCGTTGTCTCACTCGAAGAAGTTGTGATTGGGAAAATGCCATTAGTCATCCCAGGCAAGAAGGTGTACGAACCCACTGCTGGCGTGCCATTCTGGACGCTGTAAGTGACTGTGACGGGGACTAGAGGAACGGCACTGAGCGACAGCACCGGATAATAGCTTCCTTGCGGTCCGCTATCGGAGTCCAGCGTGAACTCTACATCGGGGAGCGTGGATGAAGAGATCGTGTACGAGGCTACCGAAGGCAAGCTGGAACCAGTGTTGTAAAACGACCGCGCCTGCACGACAGCACTGCTGTTTAACTGAACGGGGCCGGTGTACGTAGGGGAAGACGAGTCAGGAGTAGAGCCGTCCAAGGTATAGTGAATCGTCGCGCCGGAAGTATCGCTCTCCATTGTTACCGAAATGGGGCCAATCGCGGTAAATGCGTACCGCGGAGCGATGCGAGGTGCTGGCAGGGCATTCGGAGCGACAGTAACGTAGGTACCGGTCGCGTCGGGGATCTGGATTTGAGTGATTTGCTTCCCATTCGGATCATAGTAGATATGTTGGTTGTCCAATTGCACGGTTTGCGTGGTCCCGGCCCAATTTAAGTACACAATTCCGCTCTCAAAATTGCGCCAAAAGAGCCGGTATCCGTTGCCGGCGGGCATCGCCTGCGAGACTTGGAGAGTGGAAGTAGGATCGCCCAGTGCAGCTTTCATGCCAGCCCACTGAGCGGGATTAATATTAGTCGTCCCGTTTGTTCCAGGCGCGAAGAAGAAATTCGAGCCTTTCACTAGTGAGTAGACGACAAATGATGTCAGCAGCGCATTGGGATCGCTTGATGGAATCAGAGCGCGTAGGTTCACGACGCCGCCTTGCGAACCCAACCAGGGGAAGTAGCTGAAATTCTGGGTATACCACAAATTCCGGATGTAACTGGTAGGACTGGTATGCCAGCTGTAGAGATCTTCGAACATCGCCCCAGGGACATTAGCGAACAGATTGGGGAATTGGCTTGGGTCTGCCATGCTGCCGATGTTTGGCATGACCAGGATATCTGGTGCCAGTGCCTTCACCTGACTAAAGAAGGTTTCGATCCCTGTTTCGTATTCAGCCTGATTTTGGGGGAACGGAGGATCCCATGGCACTCCGGCAACAAAATTGTTGTTGTCATCCAGAACACCGAACAGGCTATATTCGAACGCGCATTGGTCGAGTTGAAACCACAGGTTCGGGCCGAAGCCTAGCCACTCTTGATAGGTTGCCATCATCGGCTGAATGTAATGGTTGATCCAGAAGTGGATGAACCGCTGGTCTTGGACGTTTACGGCATATTGCCAGTCCAGTTGAGGCGCCGTCGGTACACCATTGACCAGCGCGAGGGACCAGCTAAACAGCACCGGTCGTGACTTGCCGGCGTAAGTGGCAGTCACAAATATCGGGGGTCTCCCAGCGGTGACTTCCTGCGCCTCGTACAACTTAAGGGCAGAGTATGGAAATCCTCGGACGACGTTGTCCTCCGCTGGGTAGAATTTGTCGAAATGTGCAATCAATACGCGTATTGCGTCCGGATCGAGCGACTGCGGTGATCCATCGAAGGCTCCATAGGCAGACCAGGGGAATCCACTGGGATTTTGGTAAATCGATCCCACTTCTTTGTCGATTATCGTTCGGTACTGCTGAGCGAATGCGAATGGCAACAAGGGAGAACCGACAGTCATTCCGATCGCCAGGAGAACGATCAACGACGGACGTGGAAGGTTGGGTTTCAATCGCGCCCTCATCTAGAGTCCAAACTGCTCAAGTCTAGGCGGGGGGGACGAGAAAGACGAGGTGCCGTTAGGCCATTTCTTGTCTAGGCCAAAAGGACAATGTCGGAGCTAGACTGGAGGCGCGGGGCGGAATCGAACCACCGATTAGGGCTTTGCAGGCCCTCCCCTTAAGCCACTTGGGTACCGCGCCTCAAGTTCGTCATAGCCGTAGGATTTCATGAAAATGCCAGCATTGTTTAAACCGAATCCGAGGCCGCGTTTCCAAAGCACAGCGTTCCGCCTCAACGATCCCGCTCGTAATAAACTAGATTTCCTTTCTTGCCCAGTAGACGGAATCCCGCCTCCCGCAACCTCCCATCGACGAAAGATCGCTCCCCGGTATCGCCGTGGGCCTCGAGGACAACTCTGGCGACCTTTGCCAGTGTCGCCTTTGCCCCCTCTAGTACGAACCGCTCATGTCCTTCAGTGTTGATTTTGAGAGTGTCAATTCGACGGATGTTCAGCTCACGAACAACATCGTCTAGAGCCTTACACGTCACTTCAATTTTGCCGTCTGCCGAGATGCGAGATTGGATCGACTGCTGAGCTTCATCGAACCGAACGAAGCCAGAATGGCTTCCAATGGCCCAGTTGAACACCTCGACGTTAGATAAGCAATTCGCCTCGATGTTTCTCTTCAATCGCGAGAAAGCGCTTGGAGAGGGCTCGAAGGAATAGATGCGGCAGTCTTTCTGGATGAGTGACCGGCGCATGGCATAGAAGCCTACGTTCGCTCCGACGTCTACGATACAAAAGTCCCCTTTACCGCAGAACTGCGGCACAGCCTCATACGCAGCCTCATGCCACATTTCCCAGTAGGAGAATATTTCGTACCGAGAAACATCAACGGTCACCCGCAGATCTCTGAATTGAAGATTGACCTCCCGTGATTTCGAAGGCAAGCCTAATCGGGTTAGCACACAACCCGCCAGACAGCGAAGCATAGCCCACTTTCCGCGAACTCCGTGAGAGGCGACAAAACTCTTTGCGAACCGTCGCGACAGTCTCCATATTCGGACAGCCAGATGTTGGAGATTGTAAAGCCTTACTTCATTGACTGACGATTCCATCTGCAACGCTCATCCCGAGAGATCCTGTGCTGCTAGTACTTGTATATACAGCACAGTGAACGAATATGCCGCGGGATCTGATCTTCGTGACCTTTTCTTCAACCCCTAAGTTCGACCGCCCACCGCGCACACATTAGAGTAAAGCGAGGACAATGGCTGAGAGGCCTGGAGTCGAACCAAGATTTTCAGGTTCAGAACCTGATGTCCTACCAGTTAGACGACCTCCCAGAGCAGAGCGCGCAAAGCGACATCTCACCGATTGTGATTCAGTACAAAACAGTCCCTCCGGGCCGACAGAGTAGTATTCGAAGACCAGAGCTCTTGTATCCGACGGCGAAAGAAGATTAGTCAGCATTAAGGACTCCCCAGAGATGCAGGAGGTGCGCACACCCGTGGCCTTCCGAACTCATCCCTCCCCCGTTCGGGCAACGCGCCAGCGCGATGAAGTCAAGCATACATGCGGCGATCCGCTCAAAACGGCTGCTGGCCTGGCCTGCTAATACATGTCCTGCCACATCTTTTCGGGCGAACTCCGAGGAGAAAGTTTCGCGACCTCGGGCCGAACGTGATGACTAATCGGAGGAGAATCCCACCCCGAGCTGGTTATGGGTCTCACCGAAGCTAGATCCATCTCGTAGTTGAGCTCTCTGGTCAACGGAAGGATTGTCCAGCTGACAAGAGGTGGGCGTTTCAACCTCGCAGTTCCGGTTACCGACTGAACCAGCGCCTAAGATGGCGCGAGAAACCGTTTTGGCAGCCCACGGTGCTCCCTTGACCAGCCACATAGCCGGCCCAAAGCTCCACGCTGCCATCGCTCCCATGAAGTACAGACCCGGAACACTCGACTCCATTTTGTTGTTGAGCTCCGGATAACCTGCGTGTCTTCGGATCTCCCGACGCAATTCGGCGGAAAGAAAGGTAATCTGATCTACATCCACGTGATATCCAGTTCCGAGCACGGCATGATCAACCGTTCGGATACTATGATCATCAAGATGGAGTTGTACTTGGTTGTTCTGGGTCAAGGCAATATTCACCATGCGACCAAGTCCGAATCGTACGTTACCGAGCCGTGGTATTAGGCTTCTGTCAGCGACTGGACGCAACATTCGGTTCAGCCCCATCTCACGGACAGCAACAGGTAGGCGCCGGTACGCTCCTGGTTTACTCAGAAAAACGCGAATCGGCTTTCGTACTTTCGACAATAGCGAGGGCCTCTTGATGCTTTCCGCAGGGTGGTTCCCGCTCCATCGCACCTGTCGTGCACGCGCAAGGACCTCCACCTTGGCATTTCGCTCTGACAGCAGCACAGCACAATCGATAGCGCTCTGCCCGGAACCGATAATTGCAAGTTTCCTACCGCAGAACTCGCTGAGATCGTGCAGATCTGATGTGTGCAAGACCAAAGGAGCTGGGATGTTAGCGAACTGGGAAGGCTTGAATGCGAATGGCTTCAAACCGATCGCGATCGCCACATTGTCGGCAGTTACGACCGCCCCGTCCGAAAGTCGTAACTTGTAGGTTCGGTGCTCACGGGTTGTATATTCAACCATGCGAAGATCCGGGTCGGGGCACGTATGACGCTGGAACCACAAGCTGTAAGCAACGAATTCCTCATCGGTAAAGGCTACGGGAAGCGAGATGCCCTTCGCCTGAGCAAACGCGGCACAATCGAATTGATTGTCGGACAACGAACAGATGACCGGGCCGGAAAGCAGGCGTGTGCCAATCGGCACATTCTCCTGCCAAAATGACATTGGCCGTCCAAACAAAACAAAGTTGACATTCGCCGCTCTGAGCCTTGCTGCCAACGCCAGCCCAAACGGCCCCGCACCAATAATGGCAACTGAATAATGCCTAATGCTGCCGGACGATTCTACGCTGTGTGTCATTTCTTTATCGACCACGAAGGTGAGCAGTAGCACAGAAACATAGCAAATGCCCACTCATTTGTACCGAGATATTAGTTCTCTTCTCCGGAACCAGGGGTTCAAGCTGAAAATGATTCCGAGGTCGGTCGCAGTCGCAACCGGATTATTGTTCGGCTTGTGACCTGCCTGATTTTCTCATCCATGTAGGAGTAAGGATCTCAATGTTTTAAGTGGCTAGGGTTTTCTATGCCAGCACTAACGTGAGTTTTCGGTCTCCTACAAGCCAGCCAGATTCCGCGCTGAGTAGAGAACCCCGTGCTTTTCGGGCATGGGGCCAGCATGTACTGATGGCACCTACTGGAGACATTTTTCCTAGCATACATTTGAAGACGCGTGGATGGTATCTGCTCATGTTCTCATAACTCTTGAGTGGCATTGAAGCACTGAACCCGCGAATGCAATTAGGAGGTTGAAATGAGAGCAAAGGTTTTGCTGTTGTTGATGGTATTGAGCCTATTGGTAATGAATGCGGCCGCTCAGTATCGAACAGTGATCGACAAAGAAGTGGGTTCAATCTATCAACAAGCAGATGGTTTTGCATGGTCGGACTACGGAGCTTTTGTGGGTTCGTCTACTGGCAAGCTCGATCCGAGTGCTTTACAAGTCCTTTATGGGCGATTCGATCAATTCGCGCCGAGTGATCCCTCGGGATTCCCATATGCGGCCCTCCGGGCGTACGAGGCGCAGGAAGTCACAGCTGGAAAACCTCCGATATTTGTGACTGCCACTTACATGGGCAAGTCACGACCGGTGCTGTTTAGCTGGTCCCTCGCTCTGCTCAACGGTGTACCGACGGCGCCGCAACAGGACTGGCAATATGCCGTGAATGTCCAGGATAACCGTTTCGTTCATTTCTGGATCGACCAGTTTGTCCGACCTCTATTTCAGCCTTCGTACTACACGCAAAATCCTCTTTGGCTACAACTCGACGAGTGTGCAATCGAATATAGCCTGTACGGCGTTCTGGATGACACCAACCATTTTGTGGCAGGAGTACCGTGGGATGCTCCTTTCCCGCAGAACCAAAATGCGTACCAGGGCGGCATCGAGACTTTCTTCAGCAAATTGAAACAACTTGCGCCGGATATTCTGGTAATTAATAATATCGGCTCAATGTTAGATCCGACCCAATTCCCGGCTGTCTACGCGAACGTAGACGGTGGCATGACCGAAGATCTCTACGCCTGGCACGCTAATTTTACTTCTTACATCCGCAATGTTTGGTATGCTCAGAATTTTAGCTACTTCCCCTGGCTGGGTTCCCGAGGTCGGGTGGCGGTTCTGCGTGCGCTGATTCCATCGAACGATCCCAATGCGCTGCTGACGTCATTTGTCGTCTACTCACTGCTGAAAGGCCCGAATTTCTTCTTCGCGCCCGGAAACGATGGTTCTACTAATCTTGATCCTTCGCTATGGCAAGGTATGGAAGCCATGCTGGGCGCGCCGACGTCAGCCCTTCAAAGCTTGCAAGAGCCCGGAGCTCCGGGCCCCGGTTACCGATTGTTCTGGCGCAACTTTAATGGTGGCACTGCTTACCTGAATTGGACCGGCAGCACCCAAACCATCACACTAAATAGTAAGGTGAAATACTACGATCCGAGCGGAAAGCAGGTTACGCAACTCAAAATCTCTGATGCAACCGGAACCTATTTGACAGTATTTAACCAGACGCACCCTGTGTCATCGCCTCGCATTATTCCGCGGACTGCATCGCTGGTAGAAAGCCCATTGCTAGTGACAATACAAGATGATACTGCTGGTACCATTATTCATTACACTCTGGACGGCAGTACGCCGGGTTTGTCATCGCCGATCTATTCAGAGCCCCTAGCACTGAACAGTAGTACTGTTGTAAATGCGAGAGCCTTCTACGGCGAGGACCCGAGCTGGACCTCTACCGCCTCCTACACCGTGTCTTCCAAACTTCCGACGGTTCAATTCACGATGGGGTCGGATAGTGGACCCGTTAATGATACGTTCTATCCGGTGCTATCGCTGACCGCGCTTCCTGCGAGCACGGTAACGGTCACTTACACTGTGCAGAACGGCTCTCCAGCAACTGGTTCCGTCACGTTCCTGGCAGGGCAGACCTATCGCTATGTCCCGATTGTAGCTACCGGGCAACAAAATACAAAGACTACAGTCACAATTACGGCAGTTTCTGCGGCTGTCATCGGGTCGCAGTCGAAGTTCCAGTACACGTCAAGCGACTATCCACAATGAGGTTCAACTCTAGGATGAGCCTCCGGGAGGGGCGCAGCCCCTTTGTTGCCTCCTGAACCCTCTTTTTGCGAGTCTTAATAGGTCACTAGCAACACGCTCCGTGTCATGCCGGGCGATACCATCAACCTCCTCCAGGTAATCACCCAAGATGACTTTCAGGCCAAATGCTTCTCGTGCCTCGAAGTCAGCGTTGATCTGGCTACAGCCCTGTTGAGCATACCTTGCTTTAAGCTCGGGGGATGCTGGTTTCGTGTTCAGCATTACATAATCGATAAACTCGACGCGTGCATGCCTATGCAGTACGCGAACGTGATCGGACGCAGTCAGTCCAATGCTTTCGTTGGCTTGGGTCATCAGGTTGCAAATAAGAACTCTCGACGCTCGTGAAGTAGCCAACGCCTCCGGTATGCCTTCCACCAGCAGGTTAGGCACCAGGCTCGTGAACAACGATCCGGGTCCGATTGTGATCAGGTCGGCACAAGCAATCGCTTCGATGGTTTGAGGTAGCGCGCGCGCCTCCGCAGGTACCAATTGGATCTCCACAATCCGCCCTGTGCTCGCGGTAATATGCGTCTCACCTCGCACACGGTTACCATCCGACATGATCGCTTCCACTTGCACATCGGAATTGGTCGCGGGGTAAACATGGCCGCTTATCGCGAGAATTTCGGAACATTGCCTAACGGCTTCTGCAAAGTCCCCGGTAATGGACGTCAGGGCTGTAAGGAAGAGATTTCCGAAGCTGTGGCCATCAAGTCCGGTGCCCGACCGAAACCGGTGTTGGAAGAGTCGAGGGAGTAGCCCGTGATCCTCCGAAAGTGCGGCGATGCAGTTACGAATATCGCCCGGCGGGAGCATATTGAGCTCTTTCCGCAAGCGTCCACTGGAGCCTCCATCGTCCGTGACCGCTACCACGGCACAAAGGTTGTCAATAACGCGTGCAAAAGCACCCATCCTGTTCGGAGCACGCACGTACCGCTTGAGTCCTTTTAGGAGATTGGCTAAGCCAGTACCGCCCCCAAACGCTACTACTCGAATAGCGGGCCCTCTGCTGTGGGCGAGTGGCCTTTGCGTACCACGTGTTTGCTCTGACGTATCACCAAAGACCGATGCCTTCATTCCTTCCTTACCCCCACAGCGGAGTTAATCATTGCCGCATACCGAAACATTTGCGTTTCGATAAAAGCACCTTGTCATATGGCCTTTTGATCGAAACCACCGAGCTATGAGCAGCCAACTCCTTGTTGCAGCATCTTCGAAGAGTCGCTCGGGCTGGGCCCGCGGCGGTCCATGCGAAAGATTGGTGCTGGAACGCCGAAATCGTCGTATCCGACTTTATCGAACTGGTGCTACAGAATTGGCTCCCACAACGGCGCGATTGTCCACGCGCGCTCGGGGCGACAATGTCGCATTGGATCCGACAACTGCGTATTCCCCAAGTTAGACCCAAAGTGGCGTTGTCATTGCGAATGGGATGGCGCTTCGTGGCGAGCACGAGGGTGCTACGTGAAGCATGTAAAGGTCGCGGCTGCTTTCCCGCAAATCAAACGACGTGTGCCGTAGTCAAGAAATCGCATTGCTCGGCGCGGCAAACAGCCTCGCGCCGCATTACTTACGCCCTCAGTCGCTGTCTCATGGAGCATGAAGTCGGATGGAGCGCTGCAGGACTGCGCTCCATCCGTGGTGAATGGTTCCTGAACATTTTCCCGCTCCTCCCAAAGGCTCACGGGCCAACGTTGACACAGCCGACTGGGCTTCCCAAACCTACACTGGCGCTGTAGTTGGAGTACATCGTCTGTATCAGAAAGTAACTGCCATTCCACATCTCATTAGCATTGCCGCCATCCCACCCGACCGTACCGTACTGGTAGGCGCAGAGGTCACCGATCTCCTCACCCCCTGCAGTAAGCCAGGCGTCGATTAGGGGATCCGTGATCACCTCCGTCAACTCATGGGCCGCCGCAGTCGCGGCCGTGTCGGCTGCGGGATTGCCATTCGGCGACGGCGCACCCGGCACCTGGCAGACACTGGTGTTACCGTATGGCTCATTCGAGTACACAACATACTGCGATGCCGCATTGACGAAGTAGCTGTGGTACGCACAGTATTGTACGTACGCACACGAGCCGCCGGCGCACGAGCCTTCATTGCTGGACGTAAAGACCATAAAGATTTTGTTCAGCCCGCCGGTCCAGCCTTGCGATCCCATCACCTTGATAACCTCGTTTTGGATGTCGGCATCAGTGATGCAATTAGTGGTGCCAAAGTAGGAGTCGGTGCAATCGGCCCCCGGATAGAGCGACTTGTCCACATAGATCCTCTCAAGAACGCTTTCCGAGCAGCAGCGCCCTGCGGAATTGGTGTCGACGAAATTTCCTTGCGCAAAGGAGTTCTGGTAGTACTGGGTGTTGTTGTTGTCCAAGCCCTTTGCAGGGTAATTGGACAGCATATTGGATTCTATATTTTGGTACCCCTGCGACATGGCCGTGGCACTGCCATCCTGCAGATGGGGGGGGATCCAATAGATAGTATAGACTAGGGTCTTTTGCTCGACTGGTCCACCAAAATACTCGAGCGGCCCTTGCGCCTTTATTCCTTTAGCCCCCTCCACGGTGGGCATGATATGCACGGTGTGCCCGCCCTCGGTCACGTTAAGTTCCGGAGCTTGCGCTCGCGCGAGAGCTGCATCCCGCGTTTGCGCTAGAGCTACATTTTGTAGTAGCAGACTAGATAGAGCGAGAGCAGTGAGAAACATTAATACCCTTTTCCCAGCCGTCATCGCAACAGCGGACTTGTTCGATTGTTTCATGACGCATCCTCTCCTTCTCTTGAGTGATTGTTGGTTGGTTGTTGGTTGATTGTTGAGTGAAGCTGGTCTCTGCGAACTAAAACCAACACTTGTCAAACTAAGGCAAAGTTACCGGGGAGGGTCGGACTCAGAAAATTGCCTTTGGGAAGGTGGTCGAACTCAGAAAATTGCCTTTGGGAAGAATGGGTCAGCTAGATGTTAACTCCGACGTGAGAACAGTCGAATTCAATGCCGAACAATTAACAGTGCCTGAGCAGCCGCACTCCCTGCTGCGCCCACACCTAGATGTAGACACGCATCGCTACGCCCGTCGAGCGAGTCGCGTAGCAGCGCTCACCTCTTTGATTACTGAAGGGTATAGACTGTCTCAGGTGGTTTCCAGAAAATACCCGAGAGATAGATGTGGTCGGTTGACTTCCTCCACGTTCGAACCCAAGCTGCTAGCTGTTCCGCGGGTGTTTCAAACGGAATCATAATCACAACGAGACCATTATCGAGCAGTTCTCTATA